>WNFL01008557.1_pt1 | contig 39714 bp, 56 predicted proteins | sample 5400361 | NCBI WGS metagenome assembly WNFL01 (sample SAMN13153351, study PRJNA577476) | soil metagenome | isolation source: 40 cm soil on Douglas fir-dominated hillslope | place: USA:California | collected 2013-09-17
AGCGCCTGCCAGTACGCGTTGAGCAACGACTGCACATCGAAAGCGGCTATCGGCGACAACAGCATAAAAAGACAAACTCCAGCATTGGCGCGGTGTTTGTGATGCGGCGCGCGATAATTGGCCATGAAATAACGCGATAAATCGCTGTGCGCGAAATTTCATGGGGTGAAAGGTAATTTTATTTTAAGCCCGATTTGGCCTTAAGGCGCCACAGTTCCCAGAAGGCCGGGTGCATGCGTGCCACGCCTTTTTCCCAGTCCTGCCACGTCCGCAGGGTCGAATAGATCAACTCAGCAGCAGCGGTCTGCGTAAGGCCAGCGGCCTCCCTTGCAGCGCGTATTGCTGGCGGCGCGGGCGAATCAATGGCGATTTTTAAGGGCGGCGGCATACAGCTCTCCTGCCTCGCGCATGAGGCGCGGCAGGGTGCGGCGGTCGGTCTTGTCGGGGATGGAGTCGGGTATGCCAACCCAAGTATCGTCAGGGCCGCCTGGACCCCATGCCAGCGTGCCCACAGGCGGCGGCGTGGCAGGCAGAGGCCCCGACACAAAACGCACAATCATGCCAGTCGGTTTGTGCGTGATGGCGCAGATCGCCAGATCAACGACCCAGCGGCTGCGCCAATTTCGGTTCGGGTGGTTACTCATCAATCTCGACTTCTTCGATATCGAGGCCGGCATCGGAGATTTCGAAGTTTTCGGTGCGGCCGGAAACTGCATCCCAAGAGCGAATTTCGATGCTGGCTTGGTTGCCTTGCGCGAGATGAAATTCGGCATCTTCCACCCATGCATCGATGCACGATTTCACATCGTGGATCGATTCGCCTTTTTTGTGGTTTGCGAGCAAAAATGCTGCAATTTCTTGGCGTCCGATTTGATTCACGCTGCGGTTTAAGTATTTCATTTTTATCTCCAGCCCCTGAGCCCGAGGCGCGGCGGATTCGTCGAATCCATGTGTAGAATTATACGGATTCCGTGTATTTCGTCAAGCAGTTTTAAAAGAAATTTTCGCTGGCCGACGAACGGTCTGCGGCTTAAAACAAGCCATTCCCGGTGCCAGCATCCCAGTTGGCAATAACCAGTTCTTTTCGAGCTGCCGAATTTTCGCCACCTCCCACCGTATAGGTGATATCGAGCCCTTCCATCCAGAATTCCTTGAAGCATTCCCTGATGTCTGGGTGATCGTTGATCGACAGGAGCGCTTTGCCATTGCATTCGCGCATAGCGATTGCAATGGCTATGTATTCATCGAATGGGAACGGCACGCCATAGCCCTCGGTTTCCCAGTAGGGAGGATCGAGATAGAAAAGGGTGTGTGCCCGATCGTATCGCGCCATGCAAGCCTTCCAGTGTTCGTGCTCGATGAACGCGCCGGCCAGGCGCAAGTGGGCGGCTGACAGGGTCTCCTCAAGACGCAGCAGGTTCAAGCCTGGCGGACTGGTTGTGGCCGTACCGAAGCTTTGACCATCGACCTTTCCACCAAAGCAATTCACCTGCAGATAATAGAACCTGGCCGCGCGCTGAATATCGGTCAGGGTTTCGCCCGGCGTGATCTGCAGCCACTTGAATATTTGACGGGAGGTCAGCGCCCATTTGAACTGCCGCACAAATTCCTCCAAGTGGTGCTGAACTACGCGGTAAAGATTCACCAGGTCGCCATTGACATCGTTTAGAACCTCGACCTTGGCAGGAACCGGCCGCATGAAAAATACGGCTGCTCCACCTGCGAACAACTCGACATAGCACTCGTGCGGCGGGAAGAGCGTGACCAGACGGTCGGCCAGCCGCCGCTTGCCGCCAATCCAGGGAATTAAGGGGTATGACATCGTGAGCCTCGCAAAAAGGCGGCAAAGGGCCGCATGGTAATATCCGGCCGCTGTGTACACAGTGGGGCGGCCGTGGCAAAGGCTCGGTGCTGGTGACCGAGACCGGAGTGGTCGGACCGTGTTGACGCACAGTCCGGCCGCCGTCTCTTTTCTAATTTTTTTTCAACAGACCTCCAGCAACTCGATCGGCTCCTTTGTGCGTTTGACGGCATGCGCAGTCTGCTTCGCGTCAGTCGGGATGCGGATCACCGGCCAGATCGCTGCCGGGTAGTTGCTCAGCTGCATATCTAAGCCGCAGACGCCATTCCGGGCGTTCTGGATCAAGGCGCTGACGGTCTGGGTGTCGCCGATCTCGAACGGTAGGGAAATCATGTCGATATCCTGCGCCACGCTCGCGGCCGCCATGCGGCGATTTGGCAGCGCGACGACAAAGGCCGGCTCGGCGGTGATGAAATCCTGCTCGTAGGGTATTTCCGGAAGCGCGGTCACCACGCCGAAGGAATGCACCGCACCGATGCTCCAGCTCGCGGCGCCATCTGTTGTGGCACCGGAGGGATAGATGCGAATACGACGCCCTGTGACTCCTCCGGCGCCTTTATACGACAGGCCGCGCACACGGCCGCTGCGGTTGGCCGCCAGGGTATCGGCACCGCCCGCTGTGGTGGCGCCGGCGTTGGTGACCGTGTCGACGCGCATCGCCGTAAAGTTGGCGCCGTGGACGATCACGCCGCGAATCAGCGCGTCGGCGCCGAGATCGATCTCCAGGTATTCCGCCACCAGCGTAGCGGACTTCCAAGGCCGCGCCAGCGACTGCGTCAGAGCATTGGTGGCCGCATACGACGCATTGAGCTGCGAGGTGGCGCTGGCGCCGGCAGCGGCGAGGAGGCTGGTGAATAGGCGTGCCATTTACGCTCCTAGAGAATTTTGCTCAGATCAATCGTCGCGGTCGGCGAGACGGCGGCGGCGACATCGAGCGTGCGGCGAATGGAAACGGTCGAGACGATGTCCGGCGAAACGTCGACGATCTTCAGCTCCGGGTGATCAATGCGAGGAGTCATCGTCTCGCCCATGAGCATATAGAACAGCTCGCGAATCAAGACTTCAATGCCATATTGATCCACCGAGTATTGATCGCAGGCGTGGCGGTATTCCGTTGTCCAAGGCAGCTTGTTTTCATCGAGCACCGGCTCGCCTAGCTCGGTGACAACCGTCGCCATCGCATGCAGCGCCAGGCAATTGCCGCCATCGCGCAACACTTCATAACCGAGCACAACAAATTCGCCACTGTCGAGCTGGACGGCGATCTGGTTTTTATCCACCCCAGCAATGGATACTTTTCTATAGTTCATGGCGGCGGCTTCAGGTTGTGGTGGAGGACGCAGGCACTATGGAATTTTCCCGCCCAAAAGCACCTGTCCGCTACGTGAAGGTGGACAATTTCTTGTCGGCCGATGGGCTCTATCGCAATAACCATTTCCCTGGCGATGATGTCGTCGCGCCTTATGGGCACGGTGAGCCCGAGGCAGTCGGGCGCGACCATGTATCCGCGTTCAAGCGTGGGGATCGGCGCGGAAAGCGAACATGGGAGCACTGAGCCGCCGTGAGTTATCAGGTTCACGCACTCGTCCACATTCCGCGCCAGAAATAAAATGGTGCCCCTGCTGCTCACCAATGTCTCTGGGTCGCACAATTCGATTTCATCGCCCATCTTCAGGTCGCCGAAGCGCCGGCCGTCTGGCGTGACGCTGTCGGCGGTAACACAGCCAGTCCCGCCGCCGCCGCCCGTGCCGCTGGTTGGGAAGGTGAACGTCACGCTGCCTACATAAACGCGCCCATCCGCCTGCGCGATGGCGTTGGCCGTCGTCGTGGCCACCAGAGTCGGCGTGCCGCCGGCATAGGCGGCGTCATCGAAATAAATGTAGTAGGTCACCACCGCGCCGTTGGTGCCGGTCACACCCACGCTGGCCGCGTTGTAGGAGAGAGTGACCGAGCCGATGTACATGGTGAATGCTGTCACGCTCAGGGTGGCAGTGGCCGGCGTGCCGGCGGCCGAACTGACGCTGATCGTCGCGCCAGAAATGCGGCTGACCAAGCCAGCCGTGCTGATCATGGGAGTGTTGCGCGAATCGCCTACCTGCTTGCCGCTGCCGGCGATCTCCAGCTTCGGCACACCGGCCACCATCTCGCTCGCGAGGATCCGCGCATAGGTGGCGCCGTCCGATACCTGACTATCCAGAGCGACCGTCAGCGCCGGCGTCAACGACACGATTGAAGAGGCGGAGCTCAGCCGCTGGACATCGTCGACGGTATAAACGCGATAATCGACCGTCACGGCCTGCGTCAATGGACCATCGGTAAAACTCGCGTCAACCACGTCCGGCGTGATGACATTCCAGGCGCCGGCCGCAATGCGTTTTTCGCGACGGTAGGCAATGACGTTCGGCTCGGTGCGCGGCGTCCAGGACACCCGCGCCGTGCCGACACCGTCATTGACAATCACGACGCCAGTCGGCGCAATCGGAAAGGTTTGCGAATAGTCCGCCACGTAAGTATTGGAAGGATTCGCGGGCAGCGTGCTCGGCGTGTAGTTGTAGATCGAGGCATCGTAGGCGCGGCAGCCGAGCACATTGCAGTCAGCCGGCCGGCTGATGGTTTCAACCAGCCATTGCCGGTCCCCGATCCAGGCGACGGCGGCGCCCAAGGTAAACATGTTGAGCGGATCGAACTGCACCGCATGAATGGTGCAGTCGAGGCCGTCCTGGATGCTGTCGCGCTTGCTGTAGTAATCACAGCATTTATCGGCGGCCGTGTTGTCGCGGATGTACGGATTGTAATAGCGTTTTTCGTCGAGCAAACCGCCGGTCACGCGCACTCGCGGCACCGCGTTCCATTTTTCGGTACCGGAAATTTCTGGGCTGTAGTAGAGCGAAACTTTCGCGGGCTTGTCGCGGTATGGGAAGCCGGAGATGACGACCTCATCGTCGGCCTCGTTCCAGGCGCCCACGCTGGCCTGCGCCACATCCTGGACGATGCCGAACGAGCCGGTCGCGGTTTTCACCAACTTGGCGCGGGCGAGAAACAGTAGATCATTGAGGATAAACATCAAAGTACGCGGCGCCACATAGCCGGCATCGCAGAACATGGTTGCGGCGACGGCATTGGCGGCCGCGGTATCGAAAGATGCCTGATCGGTCGCAATGCCGGCCAGGTTCAACAGCCGCCTTATCTCATTGGTGACCAGACGCGAATCGGTCACCGTGCCGCTATTGTCAGCACTGGCATAGACGGCGGCGGTGAGCGAATAGAGCTGCCCGCCGACAGTCTTCTGCTCGCGTGTGAATGACACCGTCACCAGATAATACCCAGGCCCATGCGGCCCGCTGGTGCCCACGGTGTATTCGCTCGCCGGCACCACGGCGCCGACCTGTCCTTCGTTCTCGGCTCGATAAATGGTCTGGACCGTGTAAATGACACCGGCACGTTTTTCCATCACCGCAAAAATAAACGGCCCGGTACCGGTTACGCCATTATCGATATAGCTCAGCGGAATGCGCACAAGCTGGCCGACACCATCATTGACCGGCCGCCCAGCGTGGGTAATGAACAGCCGCGCATGGTCCAGCGTGGAAAATTTATTCGGCGGGTGAATCGCGTTCAGCGCCGACATGTCAATATCGGCGAAGACGATGATCACCTTGTTGTCGACCAGGTTCGCGGCCTTGGCCACCGCCGCGCGCACATCGATGATCTCGCGGTTCGGCACGCCCGCGACGCTGACCAGCGAGACGATCTCCAGCACCATCACCTTGCCGATGATGCCGCTGCGCAGTGCGCGCCATTGCGCGCTAGTGATGCCTTCCCAGGCCTGCGCGGTATCGCTCGGCCGCGCGATCTCGACGGAGAAGCCGCCGCCTGTCTGCGCGCCGGAGTCGTTGCTGGTATTGTCGCTCGGCGCGGGGAAGACAGAAAGATTGCCCTCGTGCCACATGCCCTGCCGCAACGCCGCCATCGTGCCGAATTTATAGATGCCTTGCGCGGGAATGCCGGTCCAGGTAAGCACTGCTGCATTCAGCGGCGCCACGGCGAAGGTGATGAGTCCGCCGGCGATGGTGTAGTCGGTCCTGCTGGCCGGACCGCCGGCCAAGCTGGGAACATACGATGTCATGCTGGCCCCGGCTTCCTGCTGCGGAAAAGCGATATCGATCGCATCGCCGGAGGTGTTGCAGCGGATGTACAGATACGCATTCCCCGCCAATAAATTGCCCGAGAAAGAAAACCGCGCCCATGCGCCAGTGACAGCAATTGTCGACCATGCTGAAAATGCAGGATCCAGCAATTCCACGGTGCCGACGCCTGTACGGCGACGTACCCATATTGAATTGGTGCCCACCGCCGCCACGGCGGTAGTCAAGCCGGTGGTCGCCACCACACCGCCATTGGCCGCAGTGGCAGTCAGGGTTGCGGCGGCCAGGCCGCCTTGTGGATCCGCGATGCCGGTGGCAATCGTCGCGCTGGCCAATGACCAGGCCGCGTTGTTCAGGGCCTCGGTGTATGGCAAGTAATTGCTGCGCGCCACACTGTACTGCTGCTGGTTGCCCTGCCAGTCGTTTTTGTAGATCAGCGGCGTGCCGCTGACGCTCAAGATCGGCTCAATATAGCCAGCGATCGTGCGTTTAAGCTGGAAGGCGGCAGTAGCGCCGTCGCCGGTGCCAAACGGCTCTGCCGCGACGCCACCCGACTGGAAGGTGTTGATTGAGGGCACGCCGGTCCAGCCGGGCGCGTCATAGTTGGTCACCACGATGCCGGCATTGCGCACCGCCGCATGCGTGGTATTGATTGCGGGGGGCCCGGCGCTCCAGATCGCGAGGCGCAATGTGTTGCCGCTGGCATCGGTGATGCGGATGTTGCGGTACAAGGCGCTGTAAACGCCGGCAATATCCGATTCGTTCACCAGGTCAACGCCACTGATGGTTTTGCCCACGATGCCGGCCAGCGAGATCGTACGGCTATACCAGGCGCCGACACTCTTTGCGCTGTTGCCATTGATCGCAACACCATCCTGGTCCAGCAGCGGCACCGCGCCGGCGCTGCCCGGCGCAGTCGTCAAAGTCAAATCGATGCCGCCGGCATTCGGGTAACCGGCCGGGTTCATCGGATTTACCCAGATGTCATATCGCAGCACATCACCGGCTACGACCAGATAGGCCGCCGCCAGAATCTGCTGATACAAATAGGCATTGCCGCCGCCAGCCTGCACGGTGTTGCGCACTTCCAACGCGATGATCGGCTCGCGCAAGTACGCGGCGATGTTGCGCGGCTGGGTGGCCCGCGTGATCGGATGAGTGAGCAGCTGCGCCATCAGCTCAGCGTCTGCTCGCGGCGCGCCTCGGCGATATCCTGGAGCGGCTGGGCCCAGCGCCCGGCCCAGCCGCTACCGCCGGCAAACGGCCGCGCGGCCGGCGCCTGCGGAACGGTCGGCGTTGCGCTGCCGGCAGTCGTAGCAGCATCCGCCAGCCGCGTCAGCACATCGAGCGATTTCTGCGCGATATCTAGCGCGCGTGCGTTCTGATCGGCGATCACCTGGCTGATATCCTTGCCGCCGGTCACCTGGTCGAGCTGCTGCTGCACCGCATCGAGCTGCTCATTGCTGTTCTGCGCGTATTGCTGCTGCGCCCAGTTGTAATAGGCCAGCGCCTGCGCGTTCGCCTCGCGGTTCAGATCGGCGATCTGTTTCTGCACATCGAGCGATTGCTCCGCATCGGATTTCGTGCCGGCCAGGTCCTTGAACTGCGCGATGATCGCGTTGTATTGATCCTCATACTCCGCGCTGCCGCGCTGCTTGGTCTGACCGAGCAGCGACAATTGCTGATTGAGCGCGTCCATGTAGGCATTGGCATTGTCGCCGCTGCCATTGGCTTTGTAGGCCGTGCGCGCGTCGTAGGAAAGGCCGGCCGATAGCGTGTAGCGCGCCTGGTCGCTCGCCGGGTTGGCGCCGCTGAGCTGGATGCTGTTCAGCATCTGCGTCGCGCGATTGCTCACCGCCGCAACGGATCCAATTTCCTGCAGGCGGCTCGACAGCCACGAATCGACGACCGACACATAATCCTTAAGCGCGCTCTGCTTGTCGGTCAGTGAAAGCGCGCTCGCGTAGTCACCCTTGATGCTGCTGAGGCGCGCGCCCGCAATCGCGCCGAGATCCACATTGCCGCCCGCCGCATTGATCTTCTGGCCGGTGGACATGGCGAAGGAATACGCATCGCCCTTCAGCGCGCCGATGCCCTGCTGAAGCTGCTGCAGGTATTGGATCGACGCGGCAAAATATTGCTGATTCAGATCTCGCAGCGTCTTCGCCTGCGTAACCGCGTTGGTTAGATCGCTGGTATTGACGGTTGCGTTGAAGGCATCGCGCGCCTGGTTGAGCTGCTGCAGCATCAGGCCGAGGTTGGTGCCCACGGTCGGGTCCACGCCGGTGCGCAGCTGCTTGAGCATGGCCGAGATCGAGGACGCGCCGTCAGAAAAGCTCTTGATATCGTCGAGCGCGCTCTTGATGGCCAGCGCACCGGCGATGGCAGCGGCCACCTGGGTATCGCTCGCCGTATAGGCGTTGATCTTCACCAGCGCGGCATGCACGGCCGGATTGTCGATCGAAGCCTGCAACGCGAACAACACCGCGCGCTGGCCCTCGGTCTTGATGGCGGCATCGAGCTCGGCTTGTGTGCGGCCGACGCTCTCGTTGCGCTGCAGGAAGGTCTGCCCGTTGACGTTCGAGCTGGCGCCCACGCGCGAGGCGGCATCGCCTTGTGGATCCACGTCATAGCCGAGGCCAAAGCTGACGCCCTTATAGGTGCCGCCCAGCGCTTTTAACGTGGCGGCATATTGCGCTTGCAGCGCATCCGTTATTCCCTTGGCGCCGGCGGTCTCCTTATTGCCCACATCGTAGAATTTGCCGCCCCACTGTGTGCCGACGCCGTTGATGTCATAGGTGGCGTTTGAATTGCTGCCCTGCTTAGGGCCGCCGCCGCTGGTGATCAACGAACCCAGTGCCGCACCAATCGCGGCGCCCACCAAGGTGCCGATGACCGGAAATATGCTGCCTATAGCGCCGCCCAGCGCAGCACCATCCTGCATGCCGGTCTTGTTGCGTGCGTTGCCGAAAACGGAATTGGCCACACTGCCAACGCCATAGCCCACCGCTGCGCCGCCCAGCGCTGCGCCGGCGCCGCTCATGAGGCCGCCACTAGCCTGCGTGAGAGGTATGCCGGCCTGCGTCTCGTAGGCATTCTGGATCATCAGTTCGTCGGACCCGGCCGCGTATCCGCTCGATGCGGCGCCGCCGCCGCCGAACATGGAGCCGAGCCCGCCGTACCCGCCCAGGCCGCCGCCGCTCGAACCAGAACCACCCAGGATCGAATTGAAAATCCCCCCGCCCTGGTTACCCATCAGGTTGCTGATCGTGCCCTGCGAGGCGCCTGTAAGACTGCCGGCGAGCTGGATCACGAACGGCCGCGCGGTGAGCTGGTAGAGCGTTTTCAGCAGATCGTCCTTCAGCGACTGGGCAAACTGCTTCGCGCCGTCTTTGCCGTGGACAAACATGTTTTGAAAACCATCATCGAGGCTCTTCACCGCGTCGGCCTGGTTGCGGATGTTTTCCAGCGTGGCGGCATCGCTGCCGGCGAGGTCGATGCGGGCTTGCTTTTGGTCGTTCAGCTTGGCGATGACGTTGTTGATGCCGGCGACTTCTGCATCGCTCATTCCGGTTACATCGCGTTTCTTTTCGAGCTGATAGATTTCCTGCTCGATGGACAGGCGTGCGCGGTTCTCCGCCGACAAGCGTGCCGACTCGGTGCGGTTCTTGCCGATCAGCGAGATCTGGAAGTTGGTGGCGTCGTGTTCCTGATTCAGCTTGCGGAGGTAGTCGTCGTAGGCGAGGTTGAGCTGGCGCACCGCCTCGTTCTGGCGGTTATTCATCGCGGTCGTATCCTGGTCAAGCCCGCGAGTTACATCGTCGATTTTGAGCAAAATGCCCTGCTGTTTGAAAAGCAGGTCGAGGTATTTCGCAACCTCCTGGTTGACGCGTTTTTGCAGTTCTTCTTTGCGGCCAGGATCGATTGCCTTATTCGTCGCGTCAGCCGTCATGGCCATCAGTCGCTGTTGGCCCTCCAATTCCTTGTCGATGACGGCCTTGTCCTGGTTGAGCTGCTGAATATTCAGCTCGGCGCGGCGGCTAAGATATTCCTGCTCACTGACATATTTCTGCTGGAAATAGAACTCATTGTCCTTGAGCTGCGAAGCGATCAATGCTTTTGAAAGGTCTGCATTGCGTTGCAGGTAGGCCGCGTCCGCTAGGGCAGCAGCTTGAGCCGTCTCCATTCTCTTCACTTGCGAAACGTCGAGACGCTCGATGGCGGCGTTCAGGCCCCGCACGGTACGCTCGACCTCGGCAGTTGTTTCCGCATCGGCTTTGCCAGCCATCGATGCATGTAGGTACGAATTTACGAGTGCATCGCGCTGTTTGATTAGGTCCTTGACCGTATCGGTCTGATCCTTGTAGCCCTTATTTATATCTAACGTCTGCTTTAGTGCGAGCTGCTCAGCCGCTCCACTATCGGCTTCACCGCTTTGAATCTTCGGCTTCATCGTCAGCATGGCCAGCCCGCCAAACAATAGCGGCATCTTGGCGGCGGCGTCTTGGAAAAATTCACCGTCAGCGAATACCTTTGTAAACGATAACCAAGCCGCTTTGACGTCGTTGATTTTAAGTTCGAGCTGGGACATACCTTCCCGCTGCAGGCCGCCGATCCGCTCATTCAACCTATCGATAATCTTTTCTTGAGCGGACGCCGCGTCGCCGAATTTCACCATCCGTTCGATGGCGATCAGTTCGCCCGCACTGAAAAGATTGAATTGCTCATCCAGTCGCTTCGCCCCATCTGCTGGCGATTGCAATGCCTTCGCGAGCTGCTGCGCCGCCTTGGTCGCGTCTTGACCCGTCACGGCGGCAAAATCGCCTACAACCCCTGTGAGCGACTGCAACTGCGGAATAGTCAAATTGGGGATGCGCGCGAATTCGGTGACGATGGCGGTCGCTGCCTCCTTCGATACTCCTGGCAGCAACACAAGATCATCGATCCAACCTTTGATGCCGTCTCGGTTGATAACGCCGGCCCTGTTTGTGGCAACCAGGGCGATTTCAATTGAGTTCAACGCCCTCATTGATTTTTCGGATTCAACAGCGAGGTAAACCAGGCCGGCGCCCAGGGCGGCAACACCCACCAGGCCCGCCATCGCCGCCGGCGTCAAGCCGAACAGCCGCTGCGCCAGCAGGTTCGCCGTGCCCAGCGCCTGCTGCGAGCGGCCTGAGATGAGTTCGTCGAATAAGGCGCGCACTTCACGCGTGACAAATAACGCCGAGACACCGGCTTTGTTATGGCCATCGCTCAAACCGTTGTAGTGGTCGGTGAGATTTTTCAGCGAGGTTTCATAGGTCTTGGCGCTGATGATGTTGGCATCGAGGCCACGGCGCAGCAGATCCTGCCCCTCATCGAGTTTCTTTTGCGCGGCGTAGGCTTTGTCGTTGGTACTGAGGAACTTGGTGAGCTGGTTGTCCAGGTCGAGATAGGCCTTGCGCGATTTCTCGATCTCATCGTTCGCCTTGTTGCGGGCCTCGGCCTCGGTTTTGAATGACGCGGCGGATTTCTGCGCGGCCTGGCTGCCCTTGTCGATCAACTGATTGACCGCGGTCAGATCGACGATGGCGGCTTTGCCGTCCGAGGTGATCTTGAGGGCGATAACTTGATCGTTCACGTTCAATCCTTTTTGTTCAGCACGGAGAGCGCCGTAAATTCCATTGCCTGCAGCTCAGAGAGGTGACCTGGCTGGCGCTTGACGTCAAGGGACCGGTAGACCTCATTGAGCGCTTCGTATTTCAGGCCCCACCAGATCACGCCGCCCATGCCCACGTCGCGGTCCCACTGCGTGCCCATCGCCTGGAAGACCGCGACGATCTCGCGGTTCTCCGGCCAGACGCCGTACAGGTCGTCGTCTTCCTCCTCCTCTTCGTCGTCGCCTTCGTCCGCATAGACCACGGTGATGTTGAAAGCGGAGAGGCTGTCCTTGCCGTCTTCCGGCTCGTCATCGTCTTCAACAACCCTTCGCGGGCGCCACTTGCCTTTGCGCCACTCGGCCCAGCGCCGGGCGGCGCCTAGGAGTTTTTTCGCTTGCCATCCCCGCCGACTGCGGCCTCGAAATACGCCTTGATCATGGCGACTCTGGCATAGGGGATGTTGATCAGCACCTTGAAGTTTTCGTCGTTCGACTCGAACGGCTGGTTATCGTCGCCGACCACATCCTGGAAGCCACGGTTCACCTTGGTGAGCCATTCATCGTTGTCGTCGTCCTGATTTTCCAGAAGGCGGTCGTTTTCATCCTTGGGCAGAATGACGAAGCTCCAGCGGAAGGTAGCCTTGACGGAAGCAGTGCCATCGCCCGGCACGAATGCCGTCACGGTGCGGGTGACATTTTTTTCCTGGACGATCTTGAACATGAAAACTCCTTTTAATTTGTCGGTGGCGCGCCGGCCCGGGCAGGCGCGCCGTGAATAGGGGAAGCGCGGCTGGCTATGTGAAGACGATGGCCAGCTCGTCGTTGCCGGTGACCGGCGTCAAGTCGCCGCCCATCTGCAGCGCAGCCACACCATCACGGTCGGTCTGCTTCGGGTCATTGAGCTGTACATTGACGTTGACCTGGCTCTTCGAGCCCGCTGTCGAGCCGTGCGTGACAGTGCCGACGATGATCGTGCCGGCGCGCGCCACGGTGAAGAAATCCTTCGCGGCGATGGTCGGCTCCTCGATCTCGACGCTGAACGAGCCGGAACGGTCGGTCAGCAGGATGTCCTCTGCGCCGGGCACGTTGCGGTATTTCACCTTGTTGTTCAGCGTGGCCTTGAAGTCGTACATCAGGGCCGCATAGCCGCCCACCGAGAACAGCAGGGTGTTGGCGTTATTGACGCCTTGCGGGGTCTTGTAGGCGGTCAGGGTCACCGCCGGCAGGGCTGCATCCACCACGCCGCCAAACAGGCCGAGGCCGGTGAACGTGATGTAGGGAATGCCCAGCGGCGAGAGCGCGATTTCGACCGTTGAAACGCGGCAGCCGAGCAGCTTCTGCAGCAAGCCGGCGCGGTTGAAGTAGATCGTGCAAGACGGCAGCGCGGCGCTGATCAGGTTATAGGTCACCGAGGTAGCCGCGACGATGGTCGAGGCCATGCCCGCCGCCTGCAGCAGCGCATCCAGCGCGGCGCCCGGCTTGGTGCCGGCCACGCCGGAGGCCTGCAATTCGCAAGTGAGCTTGAACTGCATATTGGTGCCGACGATAACCTTGGCAGAATTGCCCATGTAGGTCTGCACCAGGTTGCGTTCGGCGGCAGTGTTGATGACGGGATCGACCTGCGGATCGTCCTTCATCAGCAGCGCATCGGTGGCGCCGGCAGGCACCGGATCGACGCCGTAGGTGGCCTCGATCTTGATCAGGGCGGCTTTAAGCCGGGTATAACGCGGAGCGCCTGCTGGCATGGTTACTTACCTCCCTTTTTCTTTTGGTCTTTCTGGTCGGGCGGGATCATCTCGTCGAAGACCAGCGCCTTGCCGTTCGCATCGCGCGGGCAGTTACCCTCCGGATGATCGACGGTCGAAGCTTTCACCAGGACGCGCTTGCTGCCGATCATTTCGTACTCGCCGCCGATGCCGGATTCAACCGGCACATGCGGGCGCGGGTCTTCCTGCTCGGTGGCGCCGGCGCCGGCACCGGACAATTTGTCCGGTGCGGTTGCGGCTTTCGTTGCAAAGTCTTTGTTCATGAGATCGGGCCTTGTAGGTAATAATCAGAACTGATTTCGTCTTGCCACCACAGCACCTGGTCCTTGAAGCCGACCAGGGTGCCGCCCACGAACTGGATCGGCGCATTGTCCACAGTGGGCGACCAGCCGATCACGCGCTGCAGCGTTGGCGCGCGCACCAGGCGCAAGGCATCTGATGCCGCTTTGCCTCTGATATCCGCAACATTCGATACCGCGTAGACCAGGGCAATCACACACGGCACGCGCTGGAGCACGTCGCCGGCCCGCTGGCTCGGCTGTGCACGTTCCCGAGCCGACAACACAAATAGGCTTGGTGTTGTGGGCTTCGCCTCTTGCGCGGCCAACAAATCCGCCGCGCCGCCAAATTGTCGAAAGCCCAGGGCGGGCGCCAGCTTCACCCGCTCGATGATCAGGCTGTTGTCGATTGGCCCGAGACTCATTGCGCATAGTCGGAGAGCGATCCAGGAGTGAAGACGCGATCAGCGGCGAAGAACTGGACGCCACCCGATACCGGCGCCGGCTGATTGGCCGCGTCAACACCGAGCGATGCGGCCCCCGAGGCGACCGCCTTCAGGAACTTGATGGCGTCGTCGTAGCGTTTCGATACCTGGTCGGTGGCGCGGTCGTCATACAGGCGGTAACGGGCGATGTCACAGGCCACGCTTTTCAGCATGGTCGGCACGCTCACCAGGGGCAGGGTCAACTTGACGGAGAGATAGGAATTCACCATCGCATCCGTGTCGGCGAGCGCCTGGTTCACCACGTTGTCATCGACCGTCGTCTGCGGGATGTTGGTGCGGTCGGTTAACTGCACCAGCTCCTCCAGCGAGAAACGGTCGATGAAATCCTGTTTGACGGCGTAGGTCATGTATTACTCGGCGACGGCTTTCTTCTCGACGAAGCCATTGAGCTCGGCGGCCTCTTTTTCGGTCAGCTCGATTTCGCTGCCGATGGGCAGCGCGCCGTTCGGCTCGGTGCCGTCCTCGTGCTTGACGGGACCGGTCGTGACGTACCAGGAACGTTTTTCTTCTTGCGCGGCATCGCCGGCGCTGGGCGCGGCACTGGCCGATGCGCCTTTCGGCGCCGGCTTGATGACGGTCTTGCCTTTTGTTTTGCTGACCATATTGAAACCTCGCAAATTGATGAATCGGAATTCAACAGCGGCGCAGTACGTCAGCTGCTGCGCCCCTGTATGTTGAGAGTCCCCCTGCGCCGACGCTGACCTCGGCAGACGGGATCACCCCCTCTCGCTTGTATTCGTTTAGTTCGGGTTCTGGATCAGGTAGCCGGAGCTGATGCCGGAGAGAACCGGCACGCGTTCGTAGTTGACCGGGAACAGCCAGCTGCGGGCCGAGTTGTCGTAGTACGGCTGCTCGGCGTTCGGCTGGCCGCGCATGGTGTAGGTGTAGCCGTACGACGGCTCGGCGGCGTCCAGGGCGCCCAGGTTGGCGTATGCCAGGACAACGTTGTTGCCCCACACATCGGAAACCGCATTCGCGTCCGTGGTGGTGATGGCCTTGCCGATGACCAGCTTGTCGAGCTGGAACAGGCGCGCCAGCATTTCCGGCGTGATCGAATCATGGCTGGTGTACTGGAACCGCGCCGTGATGTTCGCGTTGTTTTTACAAGCCGTAAAGGCGACTGCGCTCATCAAGCCGACATTCGGGTACATGCCCGTAGAGGCGCGGATCGCCTCGCGCCCGGTGTCGATATCGAACAGCGGATTGCCCGTGCCGACGCTCCACTTGGTAGCGCCTGCCAACACGATCTTGTGCTGGGCGTCATAGTTGGCGGCGGTCAGGGCGATAGCAGCCTGGTCGATCTCGGCGCCGAGCAAAACGGCACGCATCGCCTTGTAGATGGCGATTTTCGAGACATCGATGCTCAGCGCGGCTTGCGCGTCACGGATATATTCGCGGGGCAACATGCCGTCGACGCTGTCCTGCAATAGCGCGAAGGGCTTGCCCAGGTAGCCGAACTGGATGCGCTTGGCGTTGCCACCCGGCGCACGGCGCATGTTGTAGGACTTGAAATCTTCACGGCCAAACTCGATGATCTGCCCGCCGGAAACATCGACCGGCACCATCGGGAACAAATTGAAGCCGACGAAATCGGCATTTCTGTAACCCTGTGCAATCGTCGACAGTACGGCATCGACGACACGGGTTTGTCTTAAACTGATCATGTGTAGCTCCTAGGCTTGGGGGAAAAGTTTCGCGGTGGCGGCTTAGTTCGGGAACAGGATGACTTCGACGTAATCCCCGGCCGCGCCTGCGGCGGAGCCTGGCGCCAAGCGTCCTACGGTCACGCCTGCGGCCTTGGTGACCGCACGCCCTGCCGCGTCAATCTCGACGAGAGCGTTGGCGGCAATCGCCGCGCCGGCCTCGGTGATTTCCGTTCCCATGACCGTCACAGCCACGAGATCGCCGATTGCAGCGTCAGTCTTGGCCACGCCTAGGGCGTTGCCGGCGGCTGCCGCTTGCGCGCCGGCTGGTCCGACAAAACGACCGTTGGTGATGGCGCCGCTCGCCACTAGCGTCAACGCCAGAATGCTGATACTTGTTTTATTGCTCATGTTGCCTCCGGGCCTGGTGGCCGCTTAAGTTGATATGGGTTGCGCTAGCCTTAGCTGCCTTGGACGGACTTGACGGCCGTCTCGTAATCGCACTTATTCGCGGCCATGTAGGCTTGCGCCTTGCCGTGCAGCTCCAGCGAATCGGCATCGACCGTCACGCCGGCAGCGGCCGCAAAGTTCACGGTGCCCGCGCCGGTGCCGGCGCTGCCGCCCAGCTCGCGGAACTCGACTTTCTTTTCGCTCGCTTCGAGCTGGGCCTTGTAGATTTCCAGCGGGGACTTCTTGGTTTTCTTGTCGCCCTCGCCGAACTCGACGGTGGCTTCTGCGCTCAAGCCGCTGAGCAGGGCCATCGTGCCTTCCTTGTCCTTGGGCAGCAGCTTGCCGGCCTTGACCAGGGATTCGCAGAAAGCCACGTTCACATCCGCCAGGACTTGTTTTTCCTTGGCGGCAATGGCGGTCTCGCGCGCGGCGACCTTGGTTTCGCGCTCAGCGAAACTCGCCTCTTTCGGACCGACTGCATCCTCGCGGGTTTTGATTGCGGCTTCGCGGGCGGCTACATCGGCCTCGCGCTGTTCGACTGTTTTCATGCGTTGCTCCTCAGAGTAGGACGTGCCAAGATCGCCATCACTGTTGTCAGCGGCAGCATTGATTTCGAGAGACGAAATTTGATAGCTCGGGATCACCTGGTCGGCTTTGTCTATGCCGGACGTGGATATGATCCATTCGCGGATCGAGCGGAACAGGCCAGCAATGGTCACGCCGTCCCAGTCGGCGAATGTGACGACACCTTCACCGCCGTCTGCAAAATCCGATTGCTTCAGGCCTTTCACTGCCGGGGGCTGCGCGCCCAGGAACCCGACGTGGCGCAAATACCAGACGCCGGGGACCGGGTTGTTTTTTGAAGTGGGCTCGTAGAACGAGGCGGAGATTTTTTTGTAGCGGCCTTTTATATAAAGGTCCTCAAATCCCTCGTCGAGCTGAGTCGGCGCGACATGCAAGCCGTCTTCTGCGTAGGAAAGTCGGCCGGCCCAGCCGTAGGCCGGCGCATTCGTTTCGGGGTGGCCAATTACAAGCGGGGCTTCATGCTTCTTGATGTCATAGGCCGCAGCTGAGTTGCGCAGGTCCTGTTCGGAAAAGAACCGCTCGACGCCGTTGGTGTCGGGGTGCTTGCCGGCTTTGAAGATATGAAATGATTCAATTGAGCGCATGCCCAGCAGATTGCCGGGCCACGCGCGAAGAGTCTTTGGAGAAATCTCAAAAAATGAATTAAGAGAAAAAGACCCGGCAGCGGCGGCACCACGATACCGCCGCGCGGATGTTTTTGCTAGGTCTGGCCCGTGATCAGGAAGTTGCGCAGGATATCGATGATGCCGATTTCCTCACCGTCCGGGATCATCATGAACGGCCGTGCAGGGATGGTGATGCTGTGCGCGCCGATGGTGACATTCTTCTTGCTGGTGCCCTTGCCCTTCTTGGCGAACTTGCGGCCCTTGAATTCAACATTGGGCACGGAGTACGCGGCGCGGTCGATGGTGCCGCCCGAATTCAGGATCAGGGCTTTGATCAGATTCGTGCCCACCTGCGCGGATGTGGCGTCATGCTCCGGCTGGATCGAGGAGAAGAGGTCGCCTTTCACGCGAAGGATCGGCGTGGCATTGCCGCCGCGCGCCTTAACCGTTGCGGGCTTAAGCGCCACCCATGCCGGCCGGCCGTTCGCAATAAAATTGCCTTGCACGATAGCGAGCAGCTCCTCGGCAATCGCGCCCATCGCCGGCTCGGGCGCGTCGCAGCGCATGGCGAGCTGGGTCAGGTATTCATTGACGGCCGCGCCCTGGTAATCGATGACGATGCCGTCGCCAGCCACGCTATACCCCCAGCTCCGCTTCCTTCGCCGGCAGCTCGTCATCCGGCCAAAACACCTTGCCGGGATTGTTGGCGAAGCCCGGATCGGTGCGGAACATTTTGTCGCGGCCAACGGCTTGCGCTACGCGAACCGTCGCGACCGTCTGCTCGCCGTTGGCGGTCTCCACCGTTTCGATATTTAGCAGACCGGCTGAGCTGGTGACTTTAAGACCGAGCCTGTCGAGGTCTCGCTGGTTCATCGCGAATACAAAACATCGGCAATTAAAGCCGTTTGGCGGATAAATGACATCCCAGATCGGATCGTCATAGCGGAATACCTTGCCCTGTAGAGCCGCATGATAAGGCCTCGTGTGCTGGTCCAGGATGCCGTTGTATTGCCAGAAAGGCCGATTGCTGGCGTTGGCCAGCATCTGCTTGAAGCGGCCGGCCATGCGCGCGGTTTGCACATTGGTGCGGTAGATCGTTTCCAGGCGCCAAGGCGAGCCGAGGGTCTTGCTGGTGACCTCGCCGGTCTCTTCGTCGATGGTTTCCTCGATACCCCACCAGCCTTTTGCCTTGAGGCGCGGCATCAACGCTTTCAGGAATCCTTCATAGCCGGTGCCGGATTCGATGGTACGCAGCAGCTCGTTGCGGATATCGAGCAGCACATCGGCCTTGGCCACGTTGGCTACGGTGAAGGCGCGGGCGCGGTCCTCGGCGGCCAGTGCCAGCCAGGCGTCCGGCAGCAGATAGCCTTTCTTGCGTAGGTAGGCCAGAACCTCGGCAGGCTTGAGGTTGAAGGCGAACGACAGATTGACCGGCTCAGGCATTTTCTGCCTGAACGTTCAGCCTCCCCCAGACATCGGATACATACATCGCCTGCGCGAGCAGGTCTTCCAGGCGCGAGGTATCCAGCTTTGGATAAAGATCGGCCAGTTTGCCCAAGGCCTCGGTGGCGTCCTTGCTTTCGTTCAGCGCCCTGATGACCGGCGCCAGCATCTGCTGCACCTGGGCCTGCAGCGCGGCGGCCGGGATTGCGGCCAGGGCTTTATCCAGGGCCGCCTGGTCGGGCGGCACTTCACCATTGGCGCCCTCGGCGAACGCGGGATCGGCGCCAGCCGCGAACGGCGGGGCTTGGCCCGACGCAACGGACGCGGCGCCGGTGGTCATGCTGCGCTCTTCCCAGCCTTCGCCGTAGGTCTCCTTGATGTACTTCAACGTCGGCTTAAAACCCATGCCGTAGACCTGCACGTCGCGGTCGGCGCGCTGGTTGAGGTCTTCCTCGGCGGAGATATCGCGCCAGACTTTCGGCGGCCGCGCGCCTGGCATGTTGTAGGCGACCAGCCAGCGAACGAGGGATTTATTGAGCGTGTCGCAGAGCAAATCGCTGTCGGCCTGGGTCAGCTCCAGGCGGACCTCGTTGCGGGTATTGGCAGCGGCGGCCAATGCGCCGCCTTTTGCGCGAGCGGACTCGGCTTCGCCCAAAATGATTTTGGAAATCTGTTCGCCCATGTAGCGGGCCAGCTTTTCGTAGGCGTCGGTAGAGCCGGTGCGTGACGCTTCCAGCAGCTCGATGGCCATGCCGTCCGGGATGATTACGCCGGTCTCCTGCGCGATGGCCGCGAGCGCGGCCTTGAGCGTGCTCTTGTCAGCGTCGACCGATCCAGGCGGGTATTTGCCGACCGCCGTCGGCGAGCCGAACTTGTCGCAGAAGGTCAGCCAGAAAGTAATGTCCTGGCGCTTGAAAAAAACCGGCCAGAACAATCGGGTGCCGAGACCGAGGCCGAAGGGGTTGGCGTCCTTCGCGCCGTAGCTGTGGACGATGAACTTGCGGTCCGGCAGCTCCTCGCCGCGCACCAGGTCCGCCAATGTCAGCATCCGCAGCTTGCGTTCCTTGTCGAAAGTGAAGCGCCGCTGGTCGCGCGGGATGAGTTCGGTGGCTACGATCTCGGCCGGCGCGGCGTCCCACATGACCTCGGCAACGGCATATCCCTTCAAAAGACCGTCAAGCAGATTCAGGCAGAGGTTGTCGAAGTTGATCTCTTCAAACTGGCGGCGGACCATATCGGCGGCGGCAATATCCAGGGCGTCATCGGACGCCTGGTTGACTTGCCAGGGCCGGGCGATGACGGCCAGCTTGCGCTTTTGCAGATCGCCAAATACATCGCCATCCCGCTCCAGCTCGTCATAAATCTTGAGGCCCTTGCCCTGGCCGCGTGTGGTGAGGGTATCGTCATTCGGATGCAAGATGCCGAAGTAGGCGGGGAAGAAAATATCCTTGTCGACCGTTGCGATCTCAAGCAAAGTCGGCGCGATGGTCGCGGCGGGTTGCCCGGACTTTTCGGCTTGTTTGGTGGCGGCGCTCATTTTGCAATCCTCGGTCGGTTAAAAATTCGCGCGTGCAGGCGTTTATAAACGTTCATAAACGGGGGCATGGCGCGTCCGGCTACGGAACTAGGCCGGTTGGGGGGCTGAATGCCTTGGCGCGCCCTTGACCAATTTGACCAGGCAACCATCAGGCGACCATCCGGTAATCGTCCAGGTTGCCGCTTTGGCGGCCGGTGCCGACGCTTTCAAATTCCATCGGCGTTATATCCATGCGGGACGCGTAGTGCGCGAGCAGCAACGCGATGCCGGCATCGCCGTGGCGGGTGGTGCCATCCGCCTGCTTCTTGCGACCTTCGGGCACGCAAGGCACGCCGCGCACCATCTGGAAGGCGCGCAGGTCATCCAGCACGTCCGCGTCACGCGGCAGCTCAATGGCGCGGTCCTCGAAGGCGGCTTTGAAGGGCGCGGTGTTTTCCCGGTACCAGGTCTCGCTGAATTTGATCTGCTCGATGCGCAGGCCATAGCGCTGCTGCGCGACCTCCGCCAGGTATTGGCCGTTGCCGCCGGCATCAAGCGCACCGGCCATGAAGCGCGGCAGGCGATCGACCAGGTAAAAGAGGATTTGCTTTTGCTGCTCAAACGGCATATCGCCCAGCTCGACAATGAAGGGCACGCGCAGCCGCAGATTCTGCAATCGTTGCGCCGGCGCCAACACGGTCAGATCGGAGAGGCGACCGAAGTCCTCGCCGAAGAACGACATCTGCGCCGGGTCGAGCAGCCTCAGCAGCGGCTGCAGCTTGCCTTCGCACCAGTCGTTCGCCTCGGCGATGCGCAGATGCTCGGGCCATTGCACAAAGCCCTTGGCGGACTTCCAGCGAAGAATTGGACCATCGACCATGCAGCTTTCGATCAATGCCCGGCCCAGCCAAGTGCCGGAAGAATCGCGCGGGATGCAGAACAATTCCTCATCCGCGAATTCGCCGTAGCGCTTCAGCAGTGTGGCGCGCCATTCGGCCTCGCCGGCTTTGCTGTACTCCTGCCCGCCGACCAGGCAGATGCGCTCGTATAGGCCATCGGCCAGCGCGTCATCGAGCGTGGTGCGGTGCACGGCATAGTCGAACTTGCCAGCGCGGCAGTCGGTGATGATCTGATTGAAATAATTGTCGGCACCGTTGTGCGAGGACAGGATGCGAATCTTGCCGCCCCACATCAGCAGCGCCAGCGCCGCCTTCAGCAGGCCCGGCAGATCGTCATGGAACGCGGCCTCGTCGATAGTGACCTTACCCTGCTTACCGCGAATCGAGCGTGGGCGCGACGACAATGCAAGAATCTTTTTCCCGTTCGGGAAATCGATGCGGAAGGCCTTGATCTCTTTCGGATCCTTGCCTTCGTTATCGGTATCGACGAAGACGACCTCCTGCATCGCTTCTGCGGCGTGGTGAAAGGCCTTTGCCCACATCGCGCAGTCGTCGATGTATTCCCGCGTCATGTCCTCGCTGTAGCCGATATACAGGGCGTCCTGGCCATCGGCCGCTGCGGCCTCCAGGACGGAATCGCAGGCGTCGCACCAGGACGCGCCGATGCGGCGGGACTTTTCCCAGATGGCGACGGCGGCGGTCTCGGCGACCCATGCGCGCTGATAACCAAGCAGGACCTCGGGGACGGTGCTTTCAGCGCCCGCAGGCGCGGCGCTGCCGGCACCGGCTGCAAGGGCAACGGCGGTGACAACGGCGGCGACGGCCCGCTTAAGCGCGGGCTTTTTGCTTGCTGGTTTTTTGTTTGCCATCGGCGGCTTTCGGTTGCGCTGGCCCTTGGTTCATGCCCAGGATGCGGCGCTTGATAACGTCAACGGCGCTTTCGGAAAGGCCCAGCTCCTTGCCCACGGCTTGCACTTGCAGCGCGGCCTCGGCCTTGACGATCTCGCGGATTTTCAGTTGCCGGGCCAGCGAGACGGATTCGCTTTTCGCCAGATGCTCGAGCGATTTCGACAGCAGCATGATTTCCATCGGCGAGCTGGCGGCATCTTCATCGTTGGCGATCTGCTGGAAAGCCACGGTGCGCAGCATTTCGGCGACGAGGCGCCCCATGTCGCTCTCGGGATCGTCCTTCATCTTGCCGATCCAGACCCTCGCGACTTCCTGCGCCTCGCGGTATTTCTGCATCTGCGTCTTGGCGTTTTGCACGTAGCGGCCGACCGCGCTGCGCGATGCCTCGGCGCCCATCGCCTTGATGACGGCGACGATGTCGTTGATGGAGGCGCGGTCCTCGCGGATGGCGGCGTCGACCGCTGCGCGGACGCGCGGGTCCAGCTGCTTGATGCTTGAGGGTTTGGCCACGGCTACTCCGGCGCGGGCCGTTTGACGCCGGGCACGGTGGCCACGCCGCGCGACACGTCAAGACCGCGCTCGCTCATGATCGGCACCATCACGCCGGCTGTCTCTTTGGCGTGCACCAGGCCCTGCTCATTGAGCCAGGCGATATCGGAGCGCAGCACGTCCATCGAGACGTTATGCGCGAACTGGCCCAGCGCCGTCTGCAGCAGGTATTGGTTGGCGCTGTAGCCCGCTGATTCCGCTAGCAGGCGCAGGATCGTGAGGCGGCGGTCCTCAGTGAGGGCTTCTCGAAAGTTCATTTATTTTTGATTCAGCAGGAAATCGGAGATCTGATGGAGGGAGCGTTTGACTTCGACGAGGGTGGCACTCTGCGAGCTGGTCTCGCGCACCAGGCCGGTAATATCCTGGCGCATGCCATGCATGTCTTCTTGCGTCGGCAGCGCCGCAATATTGCTTTCGGCCTTGGTCAGCCGCTTGCCGTGATCGGCCACCGACGCGCCGTGGTCATCGATCTTTTTCTCCAGGTCTTTTTTCATCCCGGCCACCTTTTCGGAAAACTGATTGATGATGACCTTGGTCAGCGCCCAATAGCCGGTGATGATGAACACCGCCAGCGTCACGAGGTGCCAAAATTCAATTTTCATTTCCATCCCCATCGTCGGTCCTGTTCAAGAATCAGGGTTCAATATTTTCTGCCGCTTCCGCACCGCCTCGATCAGCTCCTTCAGGCGGTCCGCGCAGTCCGTTGTCTTTGGCCCGTTTGCCAGCGCCCATTCTTCCAGCGTCTGATGGCGCCCCGAGGTCAAGGGCGACACGCTCCGGCATTCGACCAGGAGACTCTCCGGGATCGCCGGCGCTGACGGCTCCGAAGGCTTCGTTAATGACTCGCAACCGGCGAGCGTCAATGCTGCAATCAACAGGATCAGGAATCTTTTCTGCATGCTGCTTTACCTCCTGCTGCAGGGCCTCTACTTTCCGGGCGCCGGCAGCCTTACGGGCTTCCGCTTTCTTGACGACGCCCTGCTGGGCGGCATCTACCTTCTGGGCCTTCTTCACGTACAGCTTGGTCTCGCGCAGCTCCGTCGCATCGCGGCGATTGCTCTCCGCCTTCACGCCCCAGACGTAGCCCGCAAAAATGCTAACGATGGCCAGCGCGATAATGGCCAGCCACCGATAGCCGACCGGGATCACGGAGTACATGAACCCGCCCCCCAGCGTGCCGCGATGTATCGCGGTTCGAGCGTAAACAGGATGCGCGCCGGGTAGCCGTTGTTTTCGGTCTTAGCAGATGGCGCGCGTCCCGCATTCACCTGGGCGACACTTTCCCATTTCTGAGGATCCAATTTGAGACGCGCGGCGAGAGCCTCGTCGCGTCGCAGCCAGCCCTCGCCGCCGTTATATGCGGCGAGGGCTTTCGACATGCGGTCGCAAGGCGTGGCGGCGCTGGCTCTCGAATGCAAAGCGTGCATATAACGGTTCTGCGCAAGGAAGGACCAGCGCGGATCGGACGGCAGCACGCGGCCTTGCTCGTCCGGATAATCCGCCGCGGTTGCCGGCATGAACTGCGCGCAGCCCTGGGCGCCGACCGAGGAGCGCGCGTTGCAGTTCCAGCCGCTCTCCTGGTGGATCTGCGCGGCCATCGTGGCGCAGGGCGCGCCGGCCTTCCACACCGAATGACAGATGCGCACATAGTCGCGCTGGAAAGCACGCGCCTCGCGCGGGATCGTTTCGGCCGCGTGGGCCGGGCGACCTACGCCGGCCCACATGATGAAGGCCAGGAGGACCAGGGCAAGCGCGGCGGCGAAATTCTGGAGGCGGGTCTTCATCAGAACGTCGTCTGCTGGGCGACGGCACGGGTCAGCGCCATCATGCCCTGCTGCAAGTGAGTCTTGGCGATGCCGCACCAGCGTGGATCCGCGCTCTTGATCATTTGCACCCGCTCAACCAGGCCGCCGAGATCCTCGCCGACTTTCTTGATGGCGTTGATGAGGTCGATCTCTTCTTGCGAGAGATCGCGGTAGCCGGTGATTTTCTTGTGCTGGTTATCCATGATCAGAACACCAGCGCGGCAGCGATCATGCAGCCGATCACGAAGAACGTCCGTCGAAAGCATGCCCAAATGAACAGGCTGTCGTTGTTGATCGAACCAATTATGAACTGCCCGGCTTCGCCCCCGATGCAGTCCGTGCCGTCTTTGCACAGTACCTCGCAGACGGGGTTCTCATAACATTTGCCCGGCTTAGCTTCGCCCACCGCAAGCGGCGGCTTCTCAGGCAGGAACAGGTGAGGCCGCGCGTAGGGCATGAACAGAATATCCATGTAGAACGCGGCAACACCGATGCCGGTGAGGAATGCGGCTTTGAACAACAGATCGCTCACGCGTTCTGGCTGGAAGACAAACACCAGCGCTGCCAGCACCAAGGCAACGGCCAGCAGCACCAGGCGGAACAGGGTTTTACATTTCAGGGCCTCGAACATTTAGATTGCCTCCCACTTGGATGGACTAAATTGGCACGAGCGCACGAAGCCGATGAAGGTGAACGGGCCGTCAAGCTGACAGCGACCGAACCCGAGCGCCGCCATATCGGCAGCGCTGCGGGTTTCTTTCTCGACGTTATGGAGGCGGCAGTTGCCGCATGTGGGCTCGCGTTTCATGAGCCCTGATAATGCTCAGGCGCGCGCGGGGAGTCTTTGGAGAAATCTCAAAAACTGAGGCGAGGGATGCTACTCGGGGAAGGGGTCGATAGCCTTGCGCATGGCCGCGCGGTATTCGTCGGCAGCTTCCTGCGTCCAGCGGTAGTGATCGAGCTCAGACCAGGACCGGCGCGGGCCGGGGACGGCTATCCACTGCACCTCGTCCGGCGCGAAGAATGATACCGCATACGGTGGCATCCGCTCGCCTGGTTTATGCGGTCGGAAGTGGACGGCGAAGCCGCCCGGCTTTTGCGCGGAGCGGGTGGAGATATCGACCTGGAGTGCTGCGGGTTTCATTGCGTCGCGGCAATCGCCCCATCGCATTTCGGAACCTTGGACTTTTTTGACGCGGACATTATCGCGCCATACATTTTTTCCGCCTCGGCAGAACACTGCGTGGCGGCTTTATTTAGAGCGGCGATTTCTTCACGCAGCATTTCGACATCGCGGCGGGTGCCACTCAACTTCTGATACTCAGGGATCAGTTGCTCTTTCTTGATTGCGCCCTCTGAGTTTATTTTCGCCATTGAGAGAGCATGACAGTACTCGTGCGGCATCATTGTTTGCCCAACCCCGCGTTTGATTTCATCTTTGTATTGCGCGTATTCCTTGACGGCGCAATCGGCAGCAGCGGCCTGGGCCGGCACCAAGAAAAACAAAACGAAAAGAACATTTTTCATACGCGCTCCCCAAGTTGTTTAAACACCAGCCTGCCGATAACAATAAAGTCCTCTTCCTGATTTTCTTCCTTGTCACCGCGAACCATCCAGGTCTCCAGCGTTTTGTCGTAGCTGCTGACCATGATGCCCTCGCCAGGAATGCGCTGCAGCTTCTTGACGAAGTTCTTTCCATGCTGCCGAAACACATAGACCGAATCATGGAGGACTTCGCTCTCCCGGTGAAAAATCGGCACGTGCCGGTCAGTCAGAAACGGCGACATGCTGACACCATCAAGGTCCGTTGAAAAGCACTCGCCGGGTGGATAGCCGATTTCCTTTAACCAGAAGCTGCGGCGGTAAGCGTTCCATTGCTTGATGGCCTCGTCGCCGTTCTCGATGCCGGTACCCATCGACGCGATCACGTCGTAGTGGCGAATGCAGACGAACTCCTCGGCGAAATTCTTGGGCCAGTCCGTCAGGTAGTCATCAGCCGGCATCTTTACCCGCAGCCGGTCTTTGTCCACGTCGCCCCTCTGCGCCGCGTCGCCCGCGTTCAGATAGTCCAGCCGCTCTTTGCGGCTCAGGTTCGTCGGCACCGGGTAAGGCGCGTCCGGCAGAAAGATCGGCTGGCTCTTGTCCCCCATCAGCCATAGTGGGTTGACCGGGATTTTCTGCGGGACCTTCAATAGCAAGTCAGCGGGCAGGCGCTTTTTTCCGCCGATTATGTCCTTGATACTTTGCCTTTTTTCACCCAATAGGTCGGCGAATAAGGAAATGGATATGCCCGTGGCCAGCCACAATTCCCTCAATACCGTCGCGCCGTCTAGTTCTTCTGCCATTTATTTTCACTTTTGGCGGAAATATCGCTTGACTCTGATTTTTCCACCGTTTAAGATTATTTCCACCGATAAGCGATGGATATTTTAAGCGGACATGAAACATACACCCGAAAAGCGCAGCGCACAAGAGCGCGCCGATTTGAAGAAAGCGCGAGATTTTCTCAAGGGCCAAGGCATCACGATCTCAGAGTGGGCCATGTCCCACGGCATACCGCCCGGTGTGGTTGTCGATCTTTTGGCCGGCAAGACCAAAGCAATGCGCGGCAAGGCACGCGAAGCGGCCGTCCTTCTCGGGATTAAAGCCAAACCCAACCTAATTAAGAGGGCCGCATGAGCACACCTATTGGAAAGCGTCTCAAACGTCGCAACCTCACGCGCGAGGAATGGCGCATCTTTTATCGGAAATTCCGCGACCTTGGCGTCGCGCCTCGAATTCACGCGGAAATGGATCGCCTGCTTTTTCGCCATGCGTCACTGATGCTCGTCGACGACATGCTGGCGAAGCGCGCCGTTTTCCGCTCTGAGTGGTACGAGCCATACGGCACCCGCCCGGCGATGCACCACATGATCAAAAAGACTCATGGCCGACCGTTTGAGCGCGAAGTGCCGCGTTTTATTCCAGCCCTCCCGCTGAAGGGATATTTCATCAAGCCCCGCATCGTTCATCTGCCGGGGCTAGGCCATGACTGAGCAAGTCCTCGAGAAGCCCGCCCGCGAATACAACAACGAGGGCCAGCAGCGAATCCTTGAGCTGGCGCGCCTATTGGCAGGCAATGAGTTCGCCGGCCTGACCAACGTCGAAATCGCCAAGGCAATGGGCATCAGCGCCCCGATGGTCCACCGCGACCTGTGGAATCTGGAGAAGGCCGGCTATGCCGAACAGATACCGGAGACCGGCCGCTGGCGCCTCGGCCCGCGCCTGATGCAGATCGCCACGGCCTTCTCGGTTCACGTCAATCGACAGCGCGCCGTGATCGATCAGATCGAGCAGCGCTACACAAGGCAGCCATGAGCGACGCCCTCTTCACGGTGCGCATGACGCACCGCCGCGATCCCGGCGTGTTCTTCGATATGAACGACCTGCTGGCCTCGTCGCCCGACCGCGCGCTACAGCTCGCCGTGCAATACGCCACCGACATCGTCCACCCCGAGCACTACCTGCCCTCCATCAAGGGCGCCAAAACCATCATCGATCTGCCCACAGAGGAAAGCCATGTCCCGCAAAGTTAAAGCCGCCACGACCATTGAGCCGCTACCCGTCAACGACGCTGCCATCAAGGAGGACCTTGCCGCGAACGACCGCCGTGTCGGCATGCTGGCCGAAATCGACGAGGTCTATGGCGCCAGCCTGCCGTATGCCAGGGAGCGCGTCATTGCCGAGGCGGCGTTCTTCTTCAATCAGGGCTCCGAATCCTTCTTCGAGGCGGGCAAGCGCCTCATTCTGCTGAAGGAGCACGAGGAGCATGGCGGCTTCCTGAAGGCGCTGGACAGCCTGGGAATCGAGGAGCGCACGGCCCGCCGCATGATGACTGTTGCCGCCAAATTCTCAAATCGGACAACGTTGTCCGATTTGAGCAAATCGAAACTTTTGGAGCTGGCGGTGCTGGACGACGAGGAACTGGACGCCCTGGACAGGGGCGGCACCGTGGCCGGGCTGCAGGTTGATGCCATCGAGCAAATGAGCGTCCGCGAGCTGAAAGCCGCCCTGCGCACCGAGCAGCAGGACCACGAGGCCACCCGCACCCAGGTGGCGAAAAAGGACGAAAAGATCAACGCGCTGGACAAGCAGTTGACCAAGCGCGGCAAGTCACGGCCCTGGGCCGAGGAGGCGAACGACCTGCTCAAGGGCTTCGTCGCCGGCAGCCAGGCGCAGCTTGAAAGCCTCGCCGCCTACCACGATGGTCTGGAGATGCTGGCCGAGGTCCTGGACCAGAACGACGCCCCGGCCGGACAGAAGGATTCCGCCGCGCGCACGGTGCTTGCCGAGGCCAGCAAGTTGTTCGAGCTGGCCAGCAAGATTACCGAGCTGGTCAACGAGCGCTACGCCGCCAACATCGTCCAGTAGCCCAGCCACCCATGCGCCAGATTCACAATTTGCGCGAGCACCTGAAAGGCGTCGCCGCCTCCATAGATGCGGCAGGCCACGGCAGGAAGGGCGACCTCGTCGCCCACCATGCCGAGGACCTGGGCCTTTCCGTCCAGGCGCTCTATCGCACGCTCAAGAACGAGATCGGCTGGGAATCGGGTCGCAAGACGCGCGCGGACAAGGGCAGCACCTGCGTGCCGGAATCGTCCCTGGAATTCATGGCGGCGCTGCAGAGGGCCACGCCGCGCAAGAATGGCAAGCAGATATTGCACGCGCCGATGGCGCGCTTTATCACCGAGCAGTCTGGCATGCAGATCAGCGTCACGCCCTCCCGCGCCCAGGCGTTGCTGCGCCAGCGCGGCCTGGACGCCGCCACGCAGGCCCGCCCGCTGCCGCATGTGGAGATGCGCTCGCGCCCGAACCAATGCCACCAGGTGGACCCGTCCTTGTGCCTGATCTACTACTCCCCCAACGGCGAGCAGAATGTGATCCGCGAGGACCAGGTCTACAAGAACAAGTTTGAAGCCTTCGATAAGGTGAAATTGAAGGTATGGCGCTACGTGCTGGTCGATCATGCCTCGCACTGGATATGCGTGCGCTATTACGAGGCGCGTGGCGAGACGCAGGATTCGCTGTTCAAGTTCCTGATGCACGCCTGGACGAAGCGCGACGATTGCCCCTTCCACGGTGTGCCGGCCTCGCTGATGATGGACCCCGGCAGCGCTAACACGGCGCACGCGATCAGCAACCTGGTCGATGCGCTGGAGGTCAAGCTGCTGATCAACAAGCCGGGCCAGCCGCGCGCCAAGGGCGGCGTGGAGGTTGCGCAGAATATCGTCGAGGACCACTTCGAATCGATGTTGCGCTTGCAGCCGGTGAACAGCGTCGCCGAACTGAACGAGGCGGTAGACCGCTGGTGCATCGCCTACAACGGCAACCAGATCAAGGGCCTGATCACGACGCTGCATCGCGTTGGCATCAAGCCCACGGCCCGCACCGACTTGTGGCTAAAAATCCGCCCGGAGGAGTTGCGCCAGTGCCCGTCGTTTGCGGTGTGCGCGATGCTGATGCGCGGCGCGCAGCGCGAGCTGCAAGTTTCCAACGGCCTCTCCATCCGCTACCGCCACCCACAATCGCCGGCGACCCGCACTTATGACGTGCGCAATATCCGCACGCTGCGCGCCGGCGAGAAGGTCACCGTGCGGCCCCTGGTGTATGGCGACGAGGCCGTGATCATTGAAGTGACGCGCTATGACGGCGAGAAGCAAACCTCGCGGCTTGAGCCGGTGCGCGATTACGACGAGTTCGGACGCCGCGCCGACGCGCCGCTGATCGGCGAGGAATACCACAGCCTGCCGGTGCATGCCGCCCAGGAGCAGAGCGAGCAGCTGGACGCGATTGCTTTCGGTGTGGATGGCGATGGCGTGATCCGCGACCGCGAGCAGATCGAGAAGGCCAAGGGCGACAGCAAGGCACATCCCTTCGCAAACATGAACGGCGGCCTCGGCCTGAAGCCGCTCGACGCGCTGAAATCCATCACACCGCTGACCTATCTGCCTAAGAAGGCCACGCCCATCGAGATCAAATCGGCGCCGCTCAAGCCGCTGCAGTCGGTGGAGCTGGAGAAAACGGGCGGCGCGCTGTGCGTGCCCTCTGCGGCGCAATTGTCCGACGACGATACCCGGCTCTCTCACCTGCAGATGGCGAAGCGCCTGCGCGTCGAGCTGGAGGAACACTGGAACAGCGACCTGTACGCGGAGATGGCCGCTGCCTACCCGCAAGGGGTGACCTACGAGGAGATGCCCTCGGTCATCGAACGATTCAAACGCACCACGGGCCTCGCGGGCCTGCGAGTGGTGAAGTGAGGTTGCCATGTCTCTATCGCTTGCTCATTCCATCAGCTCGTCGTTTCGCGTTGCCAAAACTAAAACCCTCGGCACGGATGCTTATCGACAAATGACAAATTACAAACCGCTTCGCTTGCGCTCTGTACTGGAGGAGTTCCACATCAGCCAGCGCGCGCTATGCAATGTCGTCCATCAATTCGACGGCAAACCGCTGTCCGGTTCGGCGCTGAATCTGCTGCTGAATTGGGGCACATGGCCACGCAAGACCACGCCGCATTCGATCAAGCAGCAGGTCGAGGCGCACCTGAAGGAGAAGGGCCTGCCCGCCGGCGTAATTGCCACATTGTGGGAAGTCGAAGACCCCGGCAGCACGCCGGCGCAGCACAAGACCGGCCACATGGCCGTAATCCCCCCGCGCCTGCAACGCCTGGCGCTTTTCAAAGACTTTTTATCCAAGGAGACCGAGATGCTTTCTGACGAAGCCAAGCAGCTGTTCGGCATTACCCATTCGCCATTTATCAACGATGTGAACGAGGAAGCCGACCTCTACACGAACAAACAGATTATCTACGTCCGCAACGTGATGTGGAACACGGCCAAGCTCGGCGGATTCGTCGCCGTCGCCGCCGAAGTGGGCGCGGGCAAGAGCACGCTGCGCCGCTGGGTCGAGGACCGAATACAGCGTGAGAAGTCGACCGAATCCCCTGTGCGCGTCATCACGCCGCGCCTGTTCGGCAAGGAGAGGCTCACGGCAGGCATGTTGTGTGAGGCCATCATCCGCGACCTGAACCCGGACGAGCGCATGCCGGTGTCGATGGAGAACCGGGCGCGCAAGGTGGAACGCATGCTGACGGCGAGCCTGCAGGAGGGCAACAAGCACGTCATCATCATCGAGGAGGCCCACCTGCTTACGATCCACATGCTCAAGGCGCTAAAGCCCTTTATTGAACTGGAAAAGGGCTTCAAAAAGATGCTGTCGATCATCCTGATCGGCCAGCCCGAGCTGCTCGACAAACTGAACGCGCGCATGCATCCGGAGGCGCGCGAGGTGATCCAGCGCATCGAGGTGGTGCAGCTACCCGGCATCGACAAGGATGTGAAGGGCTACCTCGCACTCAAGTTCAAGCGCGTAGGAATCCTGGCTGACCAAGTGTTCGACACGAACGCCTACGACGCCATCGTGGCGCGCCTGACGGACAAGGGCCGCAATGGGCATGTCGAATCGATCTGCTACCCACTGACCGTCAACAACCTGGTCATCAAAGCGCTGAACGAAGCCGCAGCGGCCGGGCTGAAGAAGGTCAATGCGGACGTGATTCGGGACCTGTAGGCCATCGCCATGAAAAACGTCCCCTTCGACCGCACTGTCTTTCTGCTGCAGATCGCTGCAGTGTTGGCGGCTATTCGATTTGTGATCGAGCTTCTCTCGGTATTCAAGCCATGAATATCTCCGGCCTCCAGCTCGAACGCGCCGCACGCCAGGGCAATCGCCGCAGCAACATCATCGCGGCGGTGGCCCTGGTGGCGATCCTGGGCGGGTATGTCGTCGCCGCCCACTACGACGAGATCGATCGCCACGCCATCGCCGTGGCGATTGCCGACCGCGCCATGACCGAGGCCGTGCAGGCGCTGCCCTTCGCCGACTACGTGCGGGTGGACAAGCACTGCAAGGTGCCGATGCGCGGCCAGGTGCTGACGATGCGGCCGGCCACGGATCCGGCGCGCGGCTATGAGTGCGAGACGGTTGAGAACGTCGGCTATGGCCGCGCGCCGAGGGTGGTGGCGCGCGAGTACTCGCGGGGGGAATGATGACACGGACAGTAGAACAAGTGGCACGCAATGCCGAAGGCATCGCCAGGGCGTGCCTGGATTTTATGCGCGCACGGTCTGGCGAACGATTTCTCGCCAGTCAGCTAGCGGAGGCCCTCGGGCTTGCCCCCAAAGCCGTGACGACCGCGATGAACCAGCGCTATTCAAATCTGAAATCGAATGTGCAGCGCGAACTGGCCGGTCGTCTGAATGGATACAACTATTTTCGTTATTGGGTCGGTTCGGCGGATGACCAGGGCGACAGCGCCACCGCCCGCACACGTATCTGGCTGCGCCGCCATAAATGCGCGGCGCGGCCCTCTGTGGTGGCCAAGGCGCTGCACATGGAAGTGGCCGACGTGGCCAAGGCGCTGCAGCTGCTGCATGCAACAGGCAACGCGGTGCGTTGCGAACTGCCGCTGCGGTCCGGCCACGACCGCTATGAATATCGACTGATGGGGATCGCGCAATGAAAAAAGCTGCTGTATTTATGTTGTCCTGGGCGTGCGTGATCGGCGTGGTGCTGCTGAGCGATTACGCCTTCCGCAACCATCCGGGCCTGGTGGTTGGCGTGTGGGCGGTGGTGATCCTGGCTTGTGTTTTCTACTGCGCCAACACGATCGTCATCAAGCTGCGGGCGGAGATACGGCTGCAGGCCGTGGCGAACCGGGTTATCGAGGGCATCCAGACGCGCACGAAGACTGCTGCGGCTGCGGGCGGCTTTCCTTCGTACGCGGCGGATGTGCCGGCGTTCTTGCGCAAGGGTGGAGTGATCTGATGATCCGCGTCACGATCCAGATGCTGCCTGGCGGTGATGAATCCAAGGCGCGCAACCTCGGGACAATCGAGATTGCCAATGATGGAACCGGCACGATTTCGCGCGGCAACTACATGGCGCGCTTCATGAAGTTCGGCCGGCCCAAGTCGATCTGGAAGACCGGCCTGGTGCGCGATTTTCCCCGGCAAAGCCGTGGGCCCTACGACCTGCTGCTGCGTGCCTTGGTGGCCGTTGTAGGGCCGCGCAACAAGATGTTCATTGCCCACCTCAAGGAGGCCGATGACGCCTTGAGTTGCCCCGAGCTTTTCGAGCTCCCCCGCGAGGTAGCGAAATGACCACGTCCACCACGAACGCAAAAATTCTCTCCGTGCTGAGCCGCCATGTCGGCCACGGCCACGGCATCGGCGTCGGCCCGCTGGCCAGGCTCGCCGATGTGCCGGAGCGTGAGGTGCGCCGCGCCGTAAGCGCCTTACGCGAGGAAGGCGTGAGCGTCTGTGCCCACCCGACGACGGGTTATTTCCTCGCCGCCAACGACAAGGAGCTCGACGACTACTGCATCAAGTTCCTGAAGGACCGCGCGCTGCATTCCCTCCGGCTGGCATCGCGCCTGAAGAACATCGCCCTGCCGGAAATGATGGGTCAACTGAAGCTGGAAACTTAAGGAGCAATCGTGGCAGATGAAAAATTGTTTTCCCCAGAGCAAGCTGCTGGCCTGAGGGATATGTTCAAGGGTGTTGTCCAGGACTTTTTGTCCCCTCAAACGGCGGGTGAAGTCGCCGCGACGGTAATCATCACGAAGCACAACAGCACCGTCCTGGCCAACTGCGCAGACGACGAGCCGATCTTTGTGCTGCGCGCGTCCGACCCGCTGGCGCCGTATGCCGTAATGGCCTGGCTGCGCGAAGCCGAGGCCCACGGCTGCCCGCCCGACAAGTGCCGTGGCGCCGACCTGCAGGCCACGCACATGATCTCCTGGGCGCAGGCGCATGGCAGCAAGTTGCCGGATTGATTGAGTGAATACAAGCGTGGGCATTCTGGACCATCCGCCTTTCTATTTTCCTGGCACGCCGCGCGTGGTGAGAGTGCTGGATATGCAGCAGGAGCGAGCCGAGGAAATGGCAAGACAGAAAGAGCGCGCTGCCCGGGCGCAATTGGCCTCGCGGGAATGGTTAAAGCGCCTGCGGGCAGATGAACCCGAGGAGAAAATTGCGCCCACACGGCTAGAGCGTTTTGTACATCTCCTACATGACGAGCGCACCAGGAGAATCCTAAGCCAGTTCAGGTCTTGCCTTTGGCGTTGTAATTCGATGCGCGTGTATTTGATCCCTTCAACAGGCTTGGTGAAAGTCCGCAGAACTGAGGAATTTCTAAAATATCGGGCCGCCAAGCTGCCGAAGGGCGCAATTGAGATCGGCATCTATCACTGGCCCTGCAGCAGCAACGTTTTTTTCGATGACCTGCAGAAGGCGTGGGCAAAGGCAACCTCAACAACATCAACAACTCAAGGAAAAGAAGATGGCAACGATTCAAGAAATTGACGACAAGGCGGCAGCATTCAGCAAGGCGCGCGATCACCTGGTTGCAATGATGGGTTGCATGCAAACTGAACTGGAATTCGCCGAGGCGAAATGGAAAGCGCTGATTGAAAAAGCCGCCGATGGCGCAATCAGCAAGCACCTCGAATTGAGCGCCGCCATTGCAGCCTCACCGGAGCATTTTGTGAAACCGCGCACGCGATCGCTGCACGGTCTGAAATACGGCCTGCAGAAACTGGAGGGCAAGGTCGAAATCGCCGACGAGGACAAGACCATCCGGCTGATCTACAAACACCTTCCGGAGAAGGCCGAACAGCTGATCAAATTTGAGGAAAAACCGATCAAGGACGCGCTGCGCCTATTGCCGGTCGCGGATCTGGCCAAGGTCGGCGCCACGCTGACGGAAACTGGTGACGTGGTGACCATCAAAACCGCCGACAAGGCCGTGGAAAAAATGGTCACGCAGATCATCACCAAAGCGGAATCCGAGGCCGGCTGATGGGCATGGTTTCGACTATCGAGATGGTGGACAAGCTCAAGGGATGCCTGGGCAAGGGCGACTTGAATATTCACGAACAACGCTTCGTCCAGTCGATGCTGTTCCTCAAGGCCCGCGACAACCTGGCCAACATTTCGGAGCGGCAAATCAACTGGCTGAACGATCTTTACAAGAGGCATTTCACATGACCGCTGACGATATGCGCAAGTTTTTGGTCGGCTATGGCGCCGCTCGCTTTATTAACTGTGATGTTGACACTGCACTTCTCATTGCGCGCGCGAACGCCACGCCGAGAGACGACGCGGACAGCCATCTGGCGGCGCGCATTTTGAAAACTGCCGCGGTTTCGGTCGCGGCAAAAGAACGTATGGAGCGGCCCGGCACTAAGGTGACTGTAGGGCGCGTCTACGGCTCAGGTCCTTTCGGCGATTACTACGTCGACGATCCTATCTACGTCTTGTCCACACGCTGGCCGAGCATCAAAACGGAATCCACTTATGGCGTGGATCAGGATCCTGGTGCGCAAACAAAATTGATACGTGGACCGTTGCGGAGCGATACCGCGACGGCGCTCCCAGCCGGAGGTGGGGTGATGGCAAAAACACCGGCAGCAGAAGCCCGACGTTCTCCTTTCGCGGGTGATTCGGCAGATGCAGCAGCGGCCGGAGGGGCGGCGCCTGGCGCCGCCCCGATGGTTTGACCTATTAACCTGGAGCCGATATGAACGAAAAAAAGCACATCAGCCGCAATAAAGTCACGCGTTTTCGCAACCGCGACGGCGCGCCCGTATACCTGACCGGCTCGCTACCCGTTGGCGATCAGGGTGAATTCGTCATTGAGGCTGAGTACCAGCAGTTGATGGCGCGCGCCAACCATACGGTCGAGCTGCAATTCCTCATCGATACCGGCAATTTGCAGGAAGCGATTGCGATGCTGTCGCGGGACTTGGAAATGTCCAGGAGACAGGCTGCGTATTTCCAGCGGCTGGCTCATAAACACGGGGCCGACCTTGAGATTGAGCGCCAGGAACACGTCTGCACAAAGGCCGCGTTTTATGACGCCACAGATGGCATCAGCGGCACGCTGCAGAAAGATGAACTTGACGCCTCGAAAAGGCGAGTGGCCGAGCTGGAGGGCCTGATCAACTCACCGCAGGTAAATGATTTTCTGCAAGGCGTTCGCACCGAGGCCGCTCATCAAGTCGAGCGCTGGGGCTACGCGAAGGACCGCAGCAAGTCTGCTGAAAATTGGTTCTGGCTTGTCGGCTACTTGACCGGCAAGGCGCTGCGCGCGGCGATCACCGGCGACAAGTTCAAGGCCAAGCACCACACCATCAGCAGCGCCGCTATGCTCATGAACTGGCACAGAGCCATCGCGCACGATACGACCGGCGCCGGTGTTGGCCAGGACGCTGACTTGGTGGCCCTGCAACCGTCAGACGAGACTGTTCATGGCTGAAACCTACAAGCAGCTGGTAAAGCGCGGCTGGACATGCTTTTTCTGCGGCGAAACGTTCAGGCAGCCGGAAACCGCGCGTGAACATTTCGGCGCCACTCAATTTGCTACTGCGGCATGTCGCATCAAGGCAGGGGAGGAGCACGGCCTGGTGGTGGCCTTACGCAAGGCGGAGGCCGAACTAGAGCGCTATCACGATGAAGACAGTGATGCCGACCGGGCAATGTCTAAATTGCGGTCAGACCATACCCTTGAACTGAGGAGACAGGAAGAACTTGGATACGCGCGCGGCCTGAAAGACGGCATGGCGGTGAAGCCATGATGAAACTCCGCGCCGGCAACTTGGTGATTCTCGGACTTTCAAACGAAAACATCCTTCGTCTAATAGCCGGAAAGCCGATTCTGTTTGAGGGCGAAGATATCAATATTCCTGGTATCCGCTTCGGCATCATGCACGGCCAGACCGAGGCGTCGATGGAAAAAGAACTTATCAATCTTGGTTGGAAGATTCCACAATGAAAACCCGCCATCAAGCCACAAGCCACAAGCCACGCGCTCGCCGCTCCTCCTATGCCGGCGAGGCCGCCGACTTCCCGAACAGCCCATATCGCGCTGCCGGTGCCCGCCCGGCGCCGAGAAAGGCGGTGCGCTGATTCATGAGAATCATTTCCTACCCGCGCAGGTTGGTTTCAATCGCCGCTGTTGGTGCAAGAATTGCCTGCACTACGGAACGGGCGAATGGCCGCGATGGCAGCGCCCGCGATACTAAAAAGCGGAATACCGCCACATGAGCAGCCTGGCCGTCGATCATCGCCGCCGCGAACTCGCGCAGATCCATATCGCCAAGAAAGAGCTGGGCATGGATGACGATGCCTATCGCCAGGTGATTTCGGCGCTGACAAACGGCGTGCATTCCAGCGCCGGCGACCTCGACTGGCAAGGCCGCAAACGCCTCCTCGATCACTTGTCCGCCTGCGGCTACAAGCAGGCGGCCGCCCGTCGCAGCAAACCGGCCGCGCAGAGGTTCCCGGACAAGCCGGTATGGAGGAAAGCCTGGGCGCTGTGGCAGCAGCTCGCCGATGCCAAGAAGGTCGAGGATCGCCGCAGCACCGCATTTGTGGCTTTCGTGTGTCATCAGGCGAACGTAGACGCGGTCCGCTGGGTCACACCGGTTAAATTGAACGCAGTTATCGAGGCCCTGAAATCATGGCAGCGCAGATAGACCAGGTAAGCTCAACCCGCCGCGAGGCTGACCGGTTCGTCAACGAACTGGAGGGCCTGGTCGCGGCTGCCGTCAAGGAAATGGCCGGCGTCGATGATGCTACGGCGGCGCGGATCGGCAACTCGGTCGCAACCAGGATGTCGGCGAGCCTCGGCGGTCAATCCTTCTATCTGGGCAAAGCCCACGCCATCGAAACCCGAGACCGGCTAATATATGCAGCGTGGCGCGCCGGGCCGGGCGACAATTACCTGGAGCTTGGCCGGCAGCACGGCCTGAGCGAGCGGCATACCCGCTTTATCATCGAGAATTTCGACGCGGATGAGCGACGGAAGCGGCAGCCGGATTTGTTTGTGAAGGGCGCGGAGGGGTGAAGAAAGCAATCGACCTCTTTGCCGGCGCCGGTGGCTTTTCGCTTGGCGCAAAAAAAGCCGGCTACAACGTCGTGTGGGCCTCAAATCACTGGCAGGCCGCAGTCGATATCCATAAGGCAAATCATCCCTGCGCCGCGCACGTTTGCCAGGATTTGCATCAGGCTAACTGGTGCGAGGTTCCTTCTCACGACTTGATGCTTGCTTCGCCAGCCTGCACCGGCCATACGCCTGCGCGTGGCGTCAATCAGCCACACCATGATGCCGCGCGTTCTACTGCCTGGGCGCCCGTGAGCTGTGCTGAGGTTCATAGGCCATACGCCGCGCTGATCGAGAATGTGCCTGCTTTCGGTAGGTGGGTTTTATGGCGCGCTTGGTGCGCTGCTTGGCATGCGCTAGGCTATTCGGTCTCACCACATATATTGGATGCTGCCGATCTGGGCGTCCCACAGCACCGGGTTCGGCTTGTCGTGGTCTGCACCAGATCAAAGCATCCATTGGCGCTGGATATGCCGAAGCTGGCTCATATTCCGGCATCAAGAATCGTCGATTTCAATACCGGGCGGTGGTCAAAAATCGACAAGCCTGGGCGCGCTGTAAGCACCTTGCATCGCGCCGCTGCCGGTCGTCGTGCGCATGGCGACAGGTTCGTGATGCCATATTATGGAAGCGGCAGCGGTAAAACCGGTCGCAGCTTGAATCGACCGCTCGGCACGGTGACAACGCATGATCGCTGGGCGTTGGTCGACGGTGATAGGATGCGGATGTTGACCATTGACGAGAACCGCGCGGCGTCCGGCTTTCCTGCTGGTTATAAGTTGCCCTCTGATTCCAAGCAGGCTCTTTTTATGCTGGGAAATTCTTTCCCGCCCGCTTTCGCTGAATCGGTCATCCGCGCTTTGGACCGGGCGCTGTAAATCGGCCAGCGTTGTCCGTTTTAGGACCGTTTCCTCAAATTAAGCTGCACCTCGGGACCTATTAGTTACTGTAAGAACATTTTAATTTTGTCCCGATAAGTCCCTCATGATCCCGCCATATCCCGGATTTATCGCGTGCCATGCCCCTCAGTTATCACATTCCCTTTCACTTTCCGGGCATTTTTGCCCCCAAAGGCGCACCAATGCTGGAGTTTCATTTTTCGGCTTGTGCCTTCGCTGCGAGCGCCGGATTCA
>WNFL01353650.1_pt2 | contig 39499 bp, 27 predicted proteins | sample 5400361 | NCBI WGS metagenome assembly WNFL01 (sample SAMN13153351, study PRJNA577476) | soil metagenome | isolation source: 40 cm soil on Douglas fir-dominated hillslope | place: USA:California | collected 2013-09-17
TTCTCCAGCACGACGCGCGCGGCGGGCGTGGCAACTCCTGCTGCGGCCATGTTGCCGGCCGTGGCCACGTAGAGGCTGGGTGAGGTCGACAGGAACCAGACGCGGGTCTGTTCATCCCGGTCGGCGATCCGGCGCTTGAGAGTCCGGAAGTCCTCTGCGCGGGTGGCGTCCACCTGCTGGTAATCAAGGCAGGTGGCAAACTGTGTCCAGCGCGCTTCGCTGAACTCGGTTCCCGACAGGTGCTCCCGGCACTGCCCCGCCGCGCGCTGGATGTAATCGCTCCGGCCGAGGGCCGTGCTCGCGCAGGCGAGAATGCGCGCGCGCTCGTCAAACTGGCCATCCACAAAGCGCTGATACAGGGCCGGGATGAGCTTGCGCATCGCCAGGTCGCCCGTGCCCCCGAAAAGTACAAAATCAAAAGGATTGAGCGCTTGCACTGTCTTTCTCCGTCGACACGGATCATTTCGTGTAGCTAAACTACTATATAACCTGTAGCGGGTACCTGCAAAAGGTTTTTTCTGTGCCTATTTAGGCTGTTGCCTGACACTCCGTATTATGACAAACGACGCTTGCCAAACGCTTTGGACGGAGTTTTACTACGCATTGTGACCAGCCCTGTCGGCCTGCATCCCGTCTTGCGAAGCGTAACCGAGCGCGTGCGTTCGCGCAGCCTCGACGCGCGCCGTGAATACCTGGATCGCATGGCGGCGGGCGGACGGGACGGCAGCGCGCGCCAGCGCCTCAGCTGCACGAATCTCGCGCACGGCTTCGCCGCCTCCTCTCCCGCCGACAAGCAGTCCCTGCGCCAGTTGCGCTGGCCGAATATCGGCATCGTCACGGCCTACAACGACATGCTCTCGGCGCACCAGCCCTTCGAGCGTTACCCGGGCGTGATCCGCGATGCGGCGCGCGAAGCCGGCGCCACCGCCCAGGTGGCCGGAGGCGTCCCCGCCATGTGCGATGGCGTGACCCAGGGCCAGACCGGCATGGAGCTGTCGCTCTTCAGCCGCGAGGTGATCGCACTGTCCACCGCCGTGGGACTCTCGCACGGCATGTTCGACGCCACGCTGTGCCTGGGCGTGTGCGACAAGATCGTGCCCGGCCTGCTGATCGGAGCGCTGAGTTTCGGTTCGCTCCCAACGATCTTCGTGCCGGCCGGCCCGATGACTTCGGGGCTCCCGAACCAGGAGAAAGCGCGTATCCGCCAGGCGCATGCCGAAGGCCGCATTGATCGCACCGCGCTGCTGGAATCCGAGTCGCAGAGCTACCACGACGCAGGCACCTGCACCTTTTATGGCACCGCCAACAGCAACCAGATGCTGATGGAGATCATGGGCCTGCACCTGCCCGGCAGCGCCTTCGTGAATCCGAACACGGCGCTGCGCGAGGCCCTGACGCGAGCGGCGGCGCAGCGTGCGGCGCAGATCTGGGCGCACGGGAATGATTACCGGCCGCTCGCGCAGATCGTCGATGAGCGCGCCATCGTCAATGCCATCGTCGGCCTGCTCGCCACGGGCGGGTCCACCAATCACACCATTCACCTGGTCGCCATGGCGCGCGCGGCGGGCATCAGCATCGACTGGGACGACTTCAGCGCCCTGTCGGCCGCCGTGCCCCTGATCGCGCGCGTCTATCCCAACGGCAGCGCCGACATCAACCACTTCCACGCCGCCGGCGGTACGGCTTTCGTGATTCGCGAGCTCCTCGCCGCCGGACTCCTGCACGCCGACGTGCGCACCGTGAACGGTACCGACCTCCACGCCTACACGCAGGAACCCTGGCTTGATACCGGCAAGCTTAGCTGGCGCGACGGCCCTGCTCAGAGCGGCGATCCTGAGGTCCTCCGTCCGGTGGCCGATCCCTTCAGCACCGACGGGGGGCTGAAGTTATTGCGGGGGAATCTCGGCCGCTCGGTGATCAAGGTCTCGGCGGTCAAGCCCGAGCGCCGTTGCATCGAGGCGCCGGTGCGGATCTTCGATTCACAGGAAGCCGTGAGCGCGGCGTTCAAGGCTGGCGAACTGCATCGCGACGTCATCGTCGTGGTGCGTGGCCAGGGTCCACGCGCCAATGGCATGCCTGAGCTGCACAAGCTCACACCCGCCCTGTCGGCCCTGCAGGCCAAGGGCCACAAGGTGGCGCTGGTCACGGACGGCCGCATGTCCGGGGCCTCCGGCTCCGTACCCGCGGCCATCCACGTGTCGCCCGAGACGCATTGCGGTGGGCCGCTGGGAAAGCTTCGCGAGGGCGATGTGGTAAAGCTCGACAGCAATGCCGGGAGCCTCGAGGCGCTGGTCAATGAGGAAGTCTGGGCCCAGCGTGCGGTCGAATCGCCGCACTCACACAGGCAATTCGGCATGGGTCGCGAACTGTTCGCCCTGTTCCGTGCCCACGCCGCCAGCGCCGAACAGGGCGGTGGCATCTGCGCACCACCGCCTTAGCCGTTCGGGCCCGATCCATCCACTGACCAGGTTCATACAGATGAAGATGAGAGACATCATGGCGCGTGCGCCGGTCATTCCGGTGCTGACCATCGAGCGTGAGGCCGATGCCGTGCCGCTGGCGCGCGCCCTGTGCGCTGGTGGCCTCACGGTGCTCGAGGTCACGCTGCGCACCGATGCCGCACTGGCGGCCATCAAGGCCATGCGCAAGGCCCTGCCGCAAGCGATTGTGGGGGCCGGCACGCTGACGCGCCCTGAGGACTTCGAACGTGTCGCCGCTGCCGGAGCGCAATTTGCGGTCACTCCCGGACTCACCGAAGAGCTGGCCGTGGCCGGCCGCCACGCGGGCTTTCCGCTGCTCCCGGGCATTGCCACCGCATCCGAGCTGCTCGCCGCGTGCGCGGCGGGGTACAGCGCACTGAAATTCTTCCCTGCCGAACCGGCCGGCGGAACCGCGATGCTCAAAGCCTTCGCGCCGGTTTTCGCCGACGTGATCTTCTGCCCCACCGGCGGCATCACGCGCGAGAGCGCGCCGCATTATCTGGCCCTTCCCAATGTCGCCTGTGTGGGTGGCTCATGGGTCGCGCCCTCCGCCGCGGTCAGAGCCGGCGACTGGGCGCAGATTGAGGCCCTCGCGCGCGACGCCATGAGCCTTGCACGGCACTGACGGAGCATGCGCGCCTCGCCGCGCTGCGGTAGGCTGCATCCTTCGGCGGGGAGAAGTGCCTGGGCGCCTGGTCACGCAAGTCGATTGAAACGCTCAAGCGCGAAGCGGACGGCGGCGAACGTCCGCCGCTGGTACGCTCTCTCGGCGTCCTCAATCTCACCGCCTTTGGCGTCGGCAACACGATCGGCGCCGGCATATTCGTGCTCACCGGCACCGTCGCCGCGCTTCACGCCGGGCCGGCGGTCACGCTGTCCTTCGCCATCGCGAGCCTCGCCTGCCTGTTTGCGGGACTCTGCTACGCCGAATTCGCCGCCATGGTGCCGGTCGCGGGCAGCGCCTACTCCTACGCCTATGCGACCTTTGGCGAGCTCATCGCCTGGATCATCGGCCGGCTGGTCCGGCTACGCTACCGCATCGCTGGCCGACCTGGGTCTCCACCTGCCTGCAGTGCTCTCCGGTGCGCCCTTCAAAGCCGGTGACGGCCTGCACGTCGTCGCCACCGGCCGCTGGATCGACCTGCCGGCGGTGCTGATCACGCTGGCCTGCACGACGTTGCTGATCATCGGCACGCGACAGTCCGCGATCGTCAATTCCATCATCGTGGGGATGAAGGTGCTGGCGATCGTGGTGCTGATCATCGCCTGCGTGCAATACATTGACCCGCACAATTGGCAGCCTTTCATTCCGGCCAATACCGGGCACATTGGTGATTTCGGCTGGTCCGGCGTGCTGCGCGGTGCAGGCATCGTGTTCTTCGCCTACATCGGCTTTGACGGCGTCTCCACCCTAGCCGAGGAAGCCCACAATCCGCAGCGCACGATGCCGTTGAGCCTGTTCTTCTCGCTCGCGATCTGCACGGCCCTCTACATCGCCGTCAGCCTGGTGATCACGGGCATCGCCGACTTCCACCAACTGAACGTCGCCGACCCCCTCTACAAGGCCCTTAGCCTCGCGCACGCGGATCTGCGCTGGCTGAAGATTCTGGTGGGCGTCGTGGCCGTGTTCGGCCTGATTTCGGTGATCCTGCTGAGCCTGCTGGGGCAGATCCGGATCTTCTACGCGATGGGCCGTGATGGCCTGCTGCCGCCGATCCTGGCGCGTACCAACGAACGCTTTCACACCCCGCACGTCGGCACACTGGTCACGGGAGCACTCTCAGCGCTCACGGCCGGGCTGGTTCCGCTGGACCTGCTGGGAGAACTGATCTCCATCGGGACGCTCATGGCATTTGCCATGGTCTGCGGCGGCATCATTATTCTCCGCCACAAATCACCGCAGCTGCACCGGCCCTTCCGGACGCCCTGGGTGCCGCTGATACCGGGTCTGGGAGTGCTCAGTTGCGTCGCGCTGATGCTCTACCTGCCCGCCGACACCTGGATCCGGCTGGCCATCTGGCTGGGCCTGGGGTTTGTGGTGTACTTCGGGTACGGGAGAGCGCACTCCAAGTTGCGCGAGGAGCGATGAGCGCCGGCCCGGAAAAGATCGGACCGGCCCTCGCGACCTTCCTGGTCGCCGGCAACATGATCGGTTCCGGGATTTTCCTGCTGCCGGCCACGCTGGCCACCATGGGCGGCATCAGCCTCCTGGGCTGGGCCACCGCGACGGTGGCCGCGCTCGTTATTGCGCTGGGATTTGCGCGCCTGGCAGCACGTGACCCGAAGGCCGGCGGCCCCTGCGCCTACGCGCAGGCGGCTTTCGGCCGCCACGTGGGTTTCCAGGCCTACCTGTTTTACGTGATCATTTGCTGGGTGGGGAATCTGGGCGTCGCGATCGCGGCGATTGGGTACCTGGGCGCCCTGCTACCCGGGATCGATGCCGGCTGGTACGGAGCGGCCGCGTCAGTGCTGCTGATCGCGCTGTTGACGGTCCTGAACCTGTATGGACCGCGGCGCGCCTGCCAGTTCGATGCGCTCACCATCATTTGCGGGCTCCTGCCCGTACTGCTCGTCGCGACCTTCGGCTGGCTGCGTTTCGACGCCGCGCTGTTCCACCAGTCGTGGAATCCAGGCCACCTCTCAATCGGCACGGCGCTGCCCCGCTCCTTGCTGCTGGTCTTCTGGGCCTTCCTCGGGCTCGAGAGTGCCTCGATTGCGGCGGCCGTAGTCGAGCGGCCCGAACGCAATGTCGCTCTGGCCACCGTCAACGGCGTGCTGCTCGCGGCGCTGGTTTACATCGCCGCATCCGCCGCGATCTTCGGCCTGGTGCCCGTGGGTGTGCTGAGTCACTCGAATGCACCCTTTGCGGACGCGACGCGTGTGCTGCTTGGCACCGCTGCAGCGGGACTGGTCGCCCTGGCCGCACTCATCAAGACCGTCGGCACCCTGTCCGGCTGGATCCTGCTGGCCGCGCAGACGGGCCAGGCGGCCGCCGCGCAGGGCTTCCTGCCCCGCCGGCTCATGCAGCAGGATGCGCGGGGCGTTCCGGTGCTCGCGCTACTCGTATCCAGCAGCTTTACCTGCCTGGTGGCGGTCGTGACCAAGTCCGCCACCCTGTCACTGCAATTCGTGCGGCTGGTCGACCTGTCGGTGCTGCTCTCGCTCACGGTCTACGCCGCGGCGCTGGCCGCCCTGTTCAAGCGCAGCGCCGTCGCCGGGGACAATCAGGAGATCTTCTACCGAAGCTGCGCGCTGCTGGGCATTCTGTTCTGCGCTTACGTCATCGGCAGCACGCCGGCCTACATGTTGTGGATGCTGGCAGCCCTGGTGCTCGTCATCATGGCGGTCTATGCCGCTACCATGCGCAGCGCTCCGCGCGCGACCAGCGGGTGACCAGCAGGGCGAGGTACCAGGAGTGCTCATTCGTTTCCGAGGCGTTGTGCAGGCCGGGCCCTATCGATCCCAACTGATGATAGTGGTCGCTGAGATCGGAGCGCAGGCCCACGTTAAGGCCGGTGCTCGGCCAGCCATCGCGCTTGTCGGCCGAGCGATGAAATAGTTCTGCGCCGATCTGCAGCCTGGGAAGCACCTGCCGGGTGATGGCCCAGGCGAGCAGCGTGTAGTTCCTCGAGTCACTGCCGCCATTGAAGATATGTCCGCCACCACCAGAGGTGGACCACCGCCCCCAGTCTTTCTCGATCCACACCGGAAGCAGGTGCGCACGGCAAATTGAGCAATTTGTAAGGATTTGATTTCAAAACCATGCTGCCGGGGCATTGTTGCACTGTCGTCACCACTGAGCACGACAAAGCACAGCTGAAACCCGAAAAGTAAGGCAGCCTTCTGATCATTTTAGGATGGGAGACCTTCTGGTTTTGACCAGGAGGTCGGGACTTTCGGCCGGGTTTCCGCGGACTAGAGTGGCTTTAGGACGGTGCCCACGACATCGTGGGGAGCACATCGCTACCAAAGGCCGACGTGGCGGCGCTCGCCGCTAATGCACCACAACGGACATTCCGTGCCCCACAACAAAAGGTTGCGGATATAAGCGGACAACTCCTAATGCAACAGAACATCATTGCAGATTGCCCGCTGAGCGCCGTCGAGCCGACCCTGGCCGCGCAAAGGTGGTGCACCCACTCCTGACACGCCGGAGACTCTCGGAACACACGGGCCTTAAGCGTTGCGAGACCTTAGTCCGCAGGGCCAGCTCTGGTATAAGCTGATACGGCGCATTGCCGGGCTCCGACAGCAGCGCTTAAGCTGAGTCATAGCTAAGATCCTAGATATGATCCGGCGTCGCATTAAGGCTTTGGACTTGTTGCAGCGTTGGATGCGCGCGTTGCGACAATTGTGGCGGCGGTTACCGGGCGCCGTAACTCTTGAGGGCGAATGGCGCACGGGATTGTACGAAGAGTCCGTACCGCGCAAGTTTCTCGCGCGCCGCACGCATTTCAAGCTTCACTACCACCTGTATTTGCCGCGTGACCGATTACAGGGCGAGCGGCTTCCACTACTGGTGATGTTACACGGCTGTTCGCAGGATGGCGTGGCCTTCGCGGCGGGCACCAGGATGAATGCTGTCGCGCAGGAGCACGGTTGCGCCGTGCTCTACCCTGAACAAAGTCGCACCGCCAACGCGCAGCGTTGCTGGAACTGGTTTGATCGCGAGGCGCAGCGCGGTCAAGCCGAAGCGGGATTGATCGTCCGGTTGGTGCAGGACGTTATGCGTCGAGAAGCTGTCGATGTACAACGCGTCTACGTTGCCGGAATGTCGGCCGGTGCTGCCATGGCAGAAATCCTCGCACTGCGCTTTCCCGGGTTGTTTGCCGCGACCGCACTGCACTCGGGAGTGATGTACGCGGCAGCCGACTCGGCGGGCGAAGCACTCCGCGTCATGCGCTCCGGCGCTGGTCTCTCGCCAACCGCTGTGGCGCGCCGGCTCGCGTCGGAACGTGGCCAGGAGGTCATGTTGGCGCCGGCACTGGTCATTCACGGTCGCGCCGACTCTACAGTGAATCCGCGCAATGCCGAGCAGATTGTGGCGCAGCATCTTGCTTTGGCCGGTATGGCGGGCATCGACGAGCAGCTGATCGCGCCAACAAAGGAGCTCGAGCTCGAGATTGGCGGCCGGCACATTCTTCAGCGGGACTACGTTCGCAACGGGACGCTGCTGGTTCGGATGTTGCTGATCGACGGCTTGGGTCACGCCTGGAGCGGGGGCAATGCGCAGGAGAACTTCAACGACCCGGCTGGCCCGGACGCCAGCCTGATGATAATGCAGTTCCTGAGAGGCCACCGCCTTGCGGCGCAGAGCCCAGTGTCGGCGCTCGTGACGGCACCCACCGCTACCGGCTGATCAGAGATACCAGAAGTGGTTCTGGCGTTGAGTCGCTCCCAACCATCTGACTGCTGTTCGTCAAGTCTATTGCTTTGGAGGCCAGACAAGGCCCCGAATCGAACTATTCTTTGGTTTGCAACGCTGAAGAGCAGCTGTGCGATTGTGCCAATGCGCCTCGCTGCCCGCTACGGCGTCTTGCGGTGGACCAGCATTCTTTGCAGGACGGTATCGCGCAAGACGTAGTGGTGAAAGAGCGCCGCCAGCGAGTGCAGGAGCGCCAGAATCACCAGCGCATTCGCGCCGATCTTGTGGAGCCTGCCCACGGCCGGCTTCAGTGATGGGTAGTCCGGAAGTAGTTTCGGGATACTGAACAGGCTGAAAATTGAATCGCCGCGTGCCCAAGCATTCAGGATACCGAGGAGGAGCACTGCCACAAGCACTGCGTACAGCATTGCGTGGCTCACTTTCGCCACACGACCCCAAAGAGCGCCGGACAGCGGCAAAGTATTGCCCCGGCCACTTCGCCAGATGAGCCGCCTCACCGCCACAGCCACGAGCAACAACCCCAGGATGACGTGCACGGAACGCACCGCAATCTTGGGCGCTCCTCTTGGGAACAGATCGATGACTTCCGCGATTCCCCATAGCAGCGCCACGATGACGGCCGTTACCCAGTGCAGATGAATGGTCCGGTCATCGTAAACGTTCGCGGAGGCCGCGGGCGGCGCGTGCATGGCGGATGTCATTCAGGCGGGCTGACCGCCCACGGGACCGCAGCCTTGAACAGCGACAGTCCTTCCGGGCGCAGCTGATCAGACGTTTCCTGCCACAGGAAGAAGCTCACGCGGCGCGCGGGCGCCAGAAACTCGCCGTTCATCGTCGCTCCCTTTTCATAGGCGAAGATCGCGGCCTTGTCGGGCTCTCCGAGCACGGTCGCGATGGTCGTCGCGCCCGGACCGGGCGTGCCCCAGTTCATTTTGCAATGCTCATCCGCCAGGACATTCTGGATGCCAGCGGCAAGCCCAGCGGCGAGGGGGTGCAGCGCATTGACCAGCCAGATAAAGCGCTGCTCGTCTTCAGTGCCGTAGTCCCGGCCATTCTAGAGTGCCGTCATGCCAAGTACGCCCAGCAGATCGTTCTCGAGCAGGACCATGGGTTGCATCAGATAGCGGTACTTTGCATCGACATCCACGGCATCCACCGACTCCGAAATGACGACGAGATCCTGCGACTTCGCGCTCTGGACGGGCGTGGACTCACTCGCAGGGGTGACGGCGAATCTCGGCAAACGCAGGTAGCCCATGGCGTCCTCATCGTTCCTTCTCCAGGTCTCCGGCTGGACCACGCGCTTCGGGTCGACGGCCTCAGCGCTGCGCGCCTTGTCCAGTTTCGTCTGGTTGTAGACGCACAGAGCGCCCTTGCCATGACCGGCATTCTGATCAAACTCCGCCGCCCACAGTGCCGGCACGACAGCCAACAACAGGGCGGTGGCAGCATTCTGGAGGTACCGACGCCGCAACCGGCAGCCCCGTGCGATCCAGCGCTCGAGCCACAGCACTTCAGTGAGCCGCTGGCAGGACGTTGAACCACATGATTCCGCCACCACTGCTATTGCCCTCCCCGGGGGAGACGGCCAGATACAGGCGATTCAATGACGGCACCAGCACGGCAGTCTTGGCGCCCTGGGCACTCGGCACGCGCGGCAATTGCTGGTAGTGATCAGGGTCGAGCTGCTGGTAAACGCCAAGGTAGCCTTCCCCCCCGGCAACGTAGATACGATGATTCGCGGCATCGAATACCACCTCATCGCAGCGCTCCGGCGCCTCGAAACTGGCAATCGACTCGCCCGTCAATGCATTCAGCACCACCAGCTTGCCCGGTTTTCGGGTCACAATGAATAAGCGATGATTGGCCTCATCGAAGGCCACCGGCGCGTTCTGTTCCGCCTCCTTGATTGGCCAGCGCGCGATGATGGCGTGCTTCTGCTTGTCGACGACGGCCAAGTAATTCTTGTCGGTAACGTTGATGTACAGGTGGGTGCCGTGCTGCTCGACGGCCATGGCCTCGACATGGTTGGCATCAAAGGTGACATCGCCAAAGTGCTTGCCGGTGCGCGGGTCAATCTCGGCCAACACGGACGTCTTCATGTCCACGTCCTTGCCGCCGGTTACCACATACAGGCGATTTCGCGGGGCGTCATAACCAACCGAATCGGCTCCTGGTACCAGCTTGATCGATCCAATGACCGTGAATCTCGTGCCGTCCAGTACCTTGGTCATGCCAGGCCCGCTGTCGGTGACCAGCAGTCGATTCATGTCCGGAATGTAGACAATGCTGTGCGGGGTTTCGACGCCCTTGACGGTCTGCCTGTGTGCCCCACTTTTCAAGTCGAATACTTCCAGCGTACCGTGGTCCTCCGCCGCAAGAAACAGCCGGTTGCCCGACAGGTCGACGCCAAAGTGATCGAAATCGCCGCTATAACCGGGCAACTCGGTGCGGCCGGCGGCCTGCAGCGCGGCCGACGGCTGGGCGGCGGGCGCTGCGGCCATGGGTGGCGCCGCCACGCAACCCAGAACCAGGCTGAGCAGTGCATGGTGAAGAAATGGCTTGCGTAGGCAGTGCACGGTGTAACTCCTATGGTGAATTCAGGCAGGCTGAAACAGCGCTTCAAGTGACGGGATCTGATCGCGGATTTCATCCCGTATCTTCTCACCCGCACTGCGCAGCGCTTCGCGATCCGTCCCGCGCCGGTACGCAAATACCAGGCTCACGGCGCCAATGTTCTTCCCGGCCCGCTCGCGCAGTACGACCTCGACTTCAAAGCGATTGCCGGCCTCATTGATCTCCATCAGTGGCTTTTCGGCACGAATGACGCCCATGTCATCCTCATCGGCTTTCTTGCCTATGCGGCCGATGTTCGAGGCAATGATCACGAAGTCCGGTGCTGTGGGCGGCTTCACGTGCAGGGCCAGAATGAGCAACTCGGGATGCTTCTCCAGCGTCGCGTCCACCAGCCGCTGGGCAACCGGCGCCGAGGGAGGATTAGCGACGTAAGGCACGAGCTCGAACAGGTTGCCGGAATTGGTGATACGGCGGGCGAGCGCCGCCTGCACCCGCTCGGCGCGCCGCTGAAGCTTGATTTTGTCATCGCCCGGCTCGTAGCCAAAAACGACCCCGACAGCCCCGATATTGGTTCCCGACACGTCGCGCAGAACGAGTTCGGCTTCAAAGCGATTGCCTTCGGAATTGATCTCAAGATTGGGCTTTTCCGTCCTGATCAGACGCAGATCATCCTCGTCGCCCTTCTTGCCGATGCGACCAATATTCGAGGCAACGATGACATTATCTTCGGACTTCGGCACATTGGCGTGCAGCGCCAGAATCTGTATTTCCGGATATGCCGCCATCGTTTCATCGACCAGCTGCTGGCCGTAGTTATTCATCGGCACGCGCGAATCGTAGTTTGCCGGCTCGACCAGATTAGCCACATGTGAAATGCGCCGCGCGAGTTCATCGCGCACGCTGACGGCCGCAGTTGTCAACGCCTGCTGGTCTGCTCCTCGCTTGAAGACCAGCTGGACGGCAAACGCACCCACCGTGCGGCGCGAAGCGTCGAGCAACGGCAACTCGACAGCCAGCCGATCGCCGGAGCGCGTGACTTCGACCAGCGGTTGCTGGGTCTTGATCACCTTCAGGTCGTCCTGGTCGGCGACCTTGCCGAGCGGCGCCACGTTGGAGGCAATGATGACGTTTTGCGCAGCGCCCGGAGGCGTTACGTGCATTGTTACGGCGAGCAGCTCGGGATGGCGCGCGAGGGCCTGGGCCGTCAGGTATTGGGCATAGGTCTGCCCGGTCTGCTGTGCTGGCGTGACAGTGGCCACGGAAGCTGCAATCACGATGAATGCCAGTGTTCTCATTGCTCTTTCCCCCCCCCCCGGTTTGTGGGTGATCGTTATACGTGAGAACTCTGACTCCATGCTGAATCCAAACTGAAAGCTTTTTCAGTCGACAGCGGAGTCGTGCGGACGGAGCAGGAGCTTGCAAGTGCCGGCGGCGACGCTCGTATAATGCTGCTCATGGACAGCGAGCCTGGCCCGTCCGCGAACGACTTCGAGGGAAACATAGAGCGGTTCAGCGGCTTCGCGCAGCTCTACGACCATTGCCGGCCGCAACCGCCGCAGGATCTGGCGCGACTGCTGGCTGCCTTCGGCGGCTTCGGTACCTTGACATTGGTAGTCGACCTGGGCAGCGGCACTGGATTGTCCACGCGTTACTGGGCCGACAAGGCACTGCAGGTGATCGGCGTTGAGCCGACTCATGACATGCGGGACGAAGCGCAGGCGGCGGGCGCCCCGGACAACGTGACCTACCGGGAGGGCTACGCGCACGCCACGGGTCTGCCCGATCGTTGCGCAGAGGTCGTGTGCTGCTCACAGGCCTTGCATTGGATGGCGCCTCAGCCGACCTTTGTGGAAGCTGCGCGCCTCCTCAGGCCCGGAGGAGTGTTTGCCTGCTGTGACTATGAGTGGCCGCCGATGACCGGGCAATGGCAGGCTGACCTGGCCTTCGAGCAGTGCCTGACTCGGATTAAAATTCTCGAACAGGAACTCGGCGTGGCGCAGCGGCTGCAGCGCTGGGACAAGAGTGGGCATTTGGCGCGCATGCGGGCGAGCGGCTGCTTTCGCTATGTCCGCGAGGCGCTCTTGCACCATGGCGATAGCGGCAACGCGGAACGCCTGATCGGACTGCTGCTAAGCCAGGGCAGCACGATGGACCTGCTGAAGAGCGGCCAGTCGGAGCAACAACTCGGAATTGACGAGCTGCGTCAGATCGCCACACGCACCCTGGGCGAGCTCTCCCGACCCTGGCTCTGGAGCGCACGGGTCTGCATGGGCGTTGTCTAGAGGCGAGTCCTATGCCGGCTCCCTGGCCGCGCGTGCACCGAGCGCCCTGGTATGGAGCGACAGCAGCACGGGCAGTACGAGCAGCACCAGCGGCAACTGCAGGACCAGCCCGGAAATGATCGCGATGGCCAGGGGTTGCTGCATGGCCGATCCGGCGCCGATGCCCAGGGCGAGGGGCAGCAGAGCGAGTATGGCGGCGACCGTCGTCATGGCGATCGGACGCATGCGATTGATGCCGGCCTGGATCAGGGCCTCGTGCGGCTCAATATCCGCGGACAGCGAGATGAGTTCGGAGACGTAGAAGATCGCGACTTCCGTGGCGATGCCCACGATCATGGTCATGCCCATCATCGAGGAAATGTTCAGCTCCGTGCGCGTGATCCACAGGCCGATCGTCACTGCGGAAAGCGCCAGGAGCGTAGTCAGCAGCATCGACAGGGCGGTCCGGAAATTCTGGTAGAGCGCCAGCAGCAGCAGGAAGACCAGGGCAACCGCCCCGGCGAACACCGCGATCAGGCCGGCAAAAGCCTTCTGCTGCTCCGCGTAGGTGCCGCCCAGTTCGAAGTAAACGCCGCGCGGCAGCATATCGGGCCTGGCGAGCACCGCCTGTACATCGCGCATGGTGGAGCCTAGATCCCGGCCGCTGATCCGTCCGGTGACGGCCAGCATCCGCTTCAGATCATCCCGATTGATCTGCGGCTGCCCTGCCACGGGCTCGAGCGTCGCCACGCGCCCCACGGGAAAGAAATGCCCATCCGGCGCGCGCAGCCTGAGCTTGAGGATGTCCTCGGCCGTGCGCCGCTCGCCGGGCGGGATCCAGGCGCGGATGCCCACGAGTTTGGGTCCGCGCTCAACCCGCGTGGTCGCGAGCGAGCCGGCGAGCAGGGCCTCGAGGCCCTGCATCGTGGCATCCGGGTCCAGGCCTTCCAGTCCGGCCTTGGCCTGGTCCACGCGGATCACCATGGCATCGCCGGCAGGCCGGATGCCGGTCTTGACCTCGACGATGCCCGTGATCTTGCCGATCTCCGCGGCCACGCGGGTGGCGCTTGCCGTCAGCACCGCCTCGTCATCGCTGAAGATCTTGATCTCGACCGGCTGCGGCACGGCGGTCAGATCGCCGATCAAGTCCTCCATGAGTTGCGCCATCTCGACTTCCAGGCCTGGAACCGTTCCTTCTACCTGCTGGCGCACATCCGTCATGATCTCTTCGATGCCGCGGCTCCGCTTCGGCTTCAGGCGCACGAAGAAATCCCCTTCATCGGCCTCCGTGATGCCACCGCCCAACTGCAATCCGGTGCGCCGCGAATAAGTCTGCACCTCCGGGGTCGCGCGCAGGATTTGCTCGACTTGGCGCAGCAGGCGGTCGGTCTCACTCAATGAAGTGCCCGGATCGCTGCGGTAATCCAGAATAAAGCCACCCTCATCCATGACCGGCATGAAGCCTGACCCCACGCTCTTGTAGGCCAGGAATGCCGCCAGCAGCAGCGGCGCGATGGCAAAGACCAGCAGGATGGGCCGACTCAGGAGCCGGCGCAGCAGCCGTTCGTAGCCGCGATGAACGCGTTCGGTGAACGCTCCACCCTCCTCCTGATTGGCGTCCTTGTCGGTGAGGAAATGGTCGGCCAGCACCGGCACGCCGAGCCAGGCAATCAGAAAGGAGATCGCGAGGCTCGCCGCCATGGTCAGCGACAGGGCCTTGAAGAACGCACCGGTCACCCCGGACAGAAATGCCAGCGGTGCGAAGATGATCACGGTCGACATGGACGAGGCGACGAGCGGGAGGGAGAATTCCGCCGCGGCGGTCCAGACCAGGCCATGGTGTGCGCCCGCGTGTTTCCGCAGGCGGCGGATGATGTGTTCGACCATGACGATCGCGTCGTCAATGATCAGTCCCACCGCGGCCGCCATGCCGCCGAGCGTCATGATATTGAAGCTGCTGTGCAGAACCTCGAGCAGCAGCACGGTGGCAGCCAGCGTCGCAGGCACCGTAACGATGGCGATCAGCGTGATCTTGCCGTTGCGCAGGAACAGCACCAGCACCGCCGCGGCCAGGCACATGCCGATGAAGACGGCGTCACGGACGCTCTTGGCGGAGGCGATGATCAGTTCGCTCTGGTCATACCAATCGGCAATCTTCACCTCGGCCGGCAGCTGGGGCGCGTAGGCGCGCAGCTTCGCCTGCACGTCGCGCGAAATCTGTACGGTGTTGGCATCGGGTTGCTGATAGACCTGGAGGATGACGGCATCGCGCCCGTCGGCTGTAACGCGGGTCCATTGCGGAACGGTCTCGTGCGTGATCCGGGCCACATCGCCGACGCGGATCAGTCCGGCCGATCCCTTCAGCAGCACGGTTTCGGCGAGCGCCCGCTCGTCGAGCATCCGGTTATCGAGGATCGCCAGGTACAGCTTGTAGTGGTCCTCCAGCCTGCCAACGGCGCCGATCGTATTCCCGGCCGAAAGGGCTTTCGACACATCGACCAGGCTCAGGCCGCGCGCCTCCAGGCGCCCCGGATCGAGGGTCACGCGATACTCGGCCTCGGCGCCGCCGATGACGGCCACCTTGGCCACTCCTGTGACCGCCGAAAGGAGCGGCCGCAGCTGGTAGTAGGCCAGGTCGCGCAACTCCACGAGCGATTGCTTCTTGGAGGTCAGGCTGTAGGCCACGGTCGGGAATACCGTCGGATCCATGCGCCGGACCTCAAAGCTGGTGCCGGCCGGAAGGTTTGGCATCGTCCGGTTGACCGCCGATTCGATCTGCAACATGGCCGCGACCATGTCCTGGCCCCAATCAAAATTGATGGAAATATCCGCCGAACCGCGTGAGCTGGTCGAGCGGACGCTGCGCAGGCCGGGTACCGAGCGCACCGCCTCCTCGACCAGCATCGTCACTTCCGTGGCCATGCGATCCGCAGGCCGATCGCCGGCGTCAATGTTGACGACGATGCGCGGAAAGTCGACGTGCGGGAACAGGGCGACCGGCAGCGTCCAGCTGGCGACCAGGCCACCGATGGCCAGCAGGGCAATCAGCGCGATGGCGAATCGGCGCTGACCATGCATGTGCTCGACCAGACTCACGGAGGTGGATCCGTGCTCGGCTTCTCTATTTGTACCGCCATGCCGTCCGCAAGCTCGTAGTTGCCGGATACGACGACCGCATCGCCCGCCTTCAATCCGTCCGCCAGTACTTCCACGCGGTCCGCGCTGGTGATCCCCAGCTTGACTTCGTGGCGCAGGGCCGTGGCGTCCCGGACCGTATACAGCACCTGCGCATCGCCCTCGGGCAGCACGGCGTTGCGAGGCACGATCATTGCGGTCGGGTGCAGGGCGACCTGGATCGAGGCGCGCACGTGCTCGCCGAGCATCAGCGATGCCGACTCCGGCACGGGAACGCGCACATCCAGGAAGCCCGTCGCGGCATCCAGCGCGGCGCCCACCGAACGCACGTGCGAGGCGGTGGTCGCCGGATCCGGACGTTCGGACGAGGTAAGTGTTGCGGGCTGGTTGCGTGCGACCAGCGCACGATCGCCGCCCTCTACCCCTAAGCGTGCTTCACGGCCCTGGGCCGTGGCGACGGTCAGCAGAGGCGCGCCTATCAGGACCAGCGATCCCCGCGTGGCATCGATCCGCGTAATCACGCCGCCCGACAGCGCCCGGACCATGCCGTCACGGCCCAGTCCGCGGGCCTGGAGACTCTCGACCCTGGCGCGCGCGTCTGCATCCGCCTGGCGTGCCACGATCAGCTCCTGGTTGGTGGCCAGTTTCAGATCGAACCGCTCCTGCGTGGCGCTCAGCGTTTTCTCCGCGACCGCCAGGGCACTGCGCGACGTCTCCAGCAGCAGCTGGGAGTCGGGGCTGGGCGAGATTTCCAGCAACACATCACCGGCGGCGACCGGCGTCCCCGCCGTCACGTGGACATTGCGGACCAGGCAGTCATAGGGGGCCGGAATGACCTGATCGTTACCGGGCGCAGATTCGACGACGCCGAAAGCCTCCAGCGTCTGCGCAATGGACCCCACTTGCAGTGGCACCAGTGTGACGCGTGCCGTCGGCTTGACCTCGCTCTCCTCCTCCGCTGAGCGGTGCAGGTACCACAACAGGCCGCCGACCAGGGCGACGACGATTACGGCAAGGGCGAGGACGCGGCGATTCATGTTATGAAGACTCAGCGGGTGATGGTGTCGGTGAGCAGCGCGCGGCCGGTGGCAATCTCCAGGCCCACACCCAGTTCGAGCAGATCCTGCTTGAGCTTGCTTTGTTCGATGCGCCGCACGCCCAGCGCGGCACGTGCATCCCGGTAGGTGATGACATCCGCATCCCCGCTGGCGTACATTTTTTCATAGCCGTTGGCGAGCAGCTGCAGGTCCGCCAACGACTCGGTGGCGCCGTCCAGCTGCGTGCGCACCACGGCCAGGTCCTCGAGGATCTGCTGCACCTGGGCACGGGCTTCCGCCACCCGGGCGACGTAGTCGTCGAACAGCTGCTGGCGGGTGGCCTTCGCCGTGGCAATGACGCCTTGCCGGCGGTCGAACACCGGCAGTTCGACGCCGATGGCCCAGCCCCTGGTCTTGATGTCACTGGTGTCGTTGGCCTTGTTGACGCTCAGGTTGATCTTGGGAAACTGCGACAGCACGGCCGAACGCAGCGTCGATTCCTGGCTCTGGTATCCCAGTGTCAGGGCCACCAGATCCAGTCGGCGCGTTTCCAGTCCGGCCAGCAGCCGCGATCCGGCCTCGGCATCGGTCGCGAGCGTGGGAAAGGTCTGCGGCAACTTGATCTGCAGTGGGGCGTCTGCGGGCAGCCCCAGGGCGAGATTCAGCGCGAGGCGATCGGCCACCAGGCTCTGCTCAAGCGCCAACCGTGCGTCGCGGGTTTGGCTGTACAGATCGGTGGCGGCCGTCAGATCCGCAGCCACTTTCAGTCCGTGATCAAAGGACTCGCGAATCACGGCGACGTTCCCGGACAGGCCCTCTTCTATGTCCTTTTCCAGGGGCAGCCGCTCCTGCATGGACGCAATGCGGAAGGCCCGCAGCCGGGCATCCTGCGCGACCTGCCACTCCTGCCAGGCAATCTGCAGATCGACGCTGCGGGCATTGGCCTTGGCCGCGGCCACGTCGTCGTGGTGCGTCAGCAGCGCCCCCAGGTCCCAGCCAAACCCCCGTGAGCGGCCTGTGACCAGCGTGGGATCGGCATTGCCATGCGGAACATCGGCGGACTGGCTCCATTGCGGGTTCGGGAGGATCCCCGCCTGCACGACCTGCGCCTGCGCCAGACCGCGCTGATCGCGCAGGGTTCGCAACTGCGGGCTGACGATCACGACCATGATCGCAATCTCATCGGGAGTAAATCCGCCTTCGCCGTCGATCCGCACGGACCTGATAAGCGGGTGATCGAACCGTTCAGCGGCGATCTTGACCGATTCGATGGGCCGGGGCTGCAGCGCCTCCTCTACCGTCCTGGAATTCAGGGGCATGCTCCGATAGACGGAGCAGCCTCCAAGCAGACCCGGGAGTACGGCAACCAGGCAGGACAGGCACGCACGGACCCAGGTCAAGTTGTGTGAAGAGTGGCTGTTCAGTGCGGTCATTGACGGCCCAACATTGCATTACTGACCCACCACCACTATACCGAAACTCTCCGGGATCATCGGTGGCCGCGGCTCCGGTTGCGCCTGGGTTGCGGGCGGCGGTGCACCGAATCGGGCAGACGGCAGGTAAATCCGCCCGCTCTTGCTATCCAGCGCAATAGTCCGCGCGCCCGGCTCAGTGATGAGGTTCTGCAATACCCGGTACCGATCGGGCCCATCCTCGTGGATCACTGTCAGGGTCCCGTCGCGGTTGGACACGAAGATCAGGCTGCGGCCACCATCAAATGCCGCGCCATCCGGATCGGCACCAATGGGCAGCGTGGCCACCACGGCGCCAGTGTCGGCATTCAGGACGATGAGCTGCCGATTGCCGCAGGCGACAAACAGCCGATGATGGCCGGCATCGTAGCCAATCCCCGTGGGGCCTTCACCCGGCGCTACCGACCACTTAGCCATGGGCTTCAGCGCGTGTGTATCAAAGACGTGCACCGCACTCTGGTCCTCGTCATTCACGAACGCGCGGCCGCGCCCGTCGAAGGCGAGCTGTTCAAGCTTGCTGCCCGGCAGACTCACGCTCCCGACGATCGCGCCCGTATCAGGGGCAACCACCGTAAGGTCGCTGGAGGCGCCGCCATTGACGACATAGACGTGCCGGGTCTCCGGATCGTATTCGATTGCATCCGGCTTGACCCCCGTGTACCGGATTACCATCAATGGACGGAGCGTCTGCATATCGAACATCGTCACGGTACGATCAGCCCCATTGCTCGTGAAGCCGTGATGGTATTCCGCTGCCAGCGCAATGCCGTGCACGCCAGGGGTATCCGGGATCTGGCCAATCACTTTGCCGGTGGCCGTGTTCAAGACTTCAACGCGGCTGCGATGAGCAACATACAGCCGCTGCGCCTCGTCATCGACGCGCAGGAAATCGTAGCCGTCATCCTGGCCGCCGACGGCGACGCGCTCCAGGACCCGATAGGGGCCGTCAACCCCGCCGGCCACTCCCGGGCCCGCCGCACCGGCGCACGCCAGTACGACCCAGGCTCGGATAGGTGCATGAGCCTTCACGATCCACCTCCAGGCATCTGCCATGACTCCCTCGCACTGCACACGCTACAGCGCGAACCTGACGTGACCATGAAGGCTTTCTGAACGAGATTTCAGGTGCTCGCAGGACCGCGATGCTCTTCGTATACTGTGAGCCGCGGATTTTCCCGGCGAATTGAGTGCACGGAACCCGCCGTCACGGAGATGCGCGCATGAAGATTCTCGTTGTCGAGGACCAGACGCGCCTGGCTCATCTGGTCAAGCAGGGCCTGACCGAGCGGGCCTACACCGTCACCGCCGTGCGCACCTGCGCACAGGCGCGCGATGCGCTCTGTGAAGACAATTTCGATCTGATCATCCTCGATCTTGGACTTCCGGATGGCGACGGGCTCGATCTGCTGCGTGAATGGCGCCGGTCCGGATTCAAGGAGCCGGTGCTGATACTGAGCGCCCGGGACGGCGTGCAGGACCGGATCAAGGGGCTCGACCTCGGTGCCGATGACTACCTGCCCAAGCCCTTCAGCCTGGAGGAACTGCTGGCCCGGGTACGCTCGCAACTGCGCCGGCAATCGGATGTCAAGGAAACCGTGCTGGAATGCCGGGGCATACGGCTGGACCTGCTGCATCACACCGCGCAGGTTCACGGCCAGCAAGTGGACCTCACACGCAGAGAATTTGCCCTACTGGAAATTTTCATGCAGAGCCCGGGGAGAATCCTCACGCGAACCTTTATCTCTGAGAAGATCTGGGCCTCGCACTACGAGGTCGACACCAACCTCCTCGATGTCTACATGAGTCGGCTGCGCACCAAGCTGGAGACCACCGCCGACAAACCGCTGTTCAAGACGGTGCGCGGCGTAGGTTACCAGCTGCTGTGAGATCCATCAGTACCCGGTTGGCGGTGTGGTACGCATCCGCGGCGACCCTGACGCTGGCCTGCCTGTTCGTGGTCGGCTATCAGTTGCTGCAGACCTACCTGATCCATGGCCTGGACCTGCTCAACTCCGCGGAGTTCGAGCAGATCAAGGCGCACATGGGGAGCGACTACATGACCCAGAGCAAACGGGTCATTGACGAGCGCATCCGCGAGACGACCGAATTTTCCTCGGTGCTGTTTTACATCGAGATCGACAGTCCACAGCGGGGAACGGTGTTTTCGTCGCGCAACCTGCAGGGCCGGACGATTCCGGATATACCCGGCCAGCACCACTACGATACCCAGGTCCCCCGTATCGGGGAATTGCGCGTCGCGGAGTTCGTACTGCCTTTTCTGGACATCACCATCGCCACGCCGCTGAGCCCGGTGCGCAAGGTGATGGAAGGGTACGTGGAGGTGTGCGCCTGGCTGCTGGCAGCGATGCTCGGCGCGAGCGTCTTGATCGGTTTCGGCCTGAGCCGCCTGGCGCTGCGCCCGATGCGGCTCATGCGCGAGACCGCCAATCGCATCCGCTCGGATAACCTCAGTGAACGCATCCCCGTAACGCAAGTCCAGGACGAAGTGTCTGATTTGGCGCGGTTGCTCAACCAGATGTTCGACCGCCTGGAATCTGCCTTCAACCAGGTGCGCAACTTCACTGCCGAAGCCTCCCATGAGTTGAAGACTCCGTTGTCGCTGGTGCGGCTGCAGGCCGAAAAGCTCCTGGTGGGCGGAAACCTGTCAGCCCCGAATGAGGAGGCGGTGCAGATGCAGCTCGAGGAGCTGGCGCGCGTCAACCAGATCATCGATGAGATGCTGTTTCTGTCGCGGGCCGAAGCCCGTGCAATCACCTTGCAGTGCAAGCCCAACGATCCAGAGCGTTTTCTCAAGAGCTTTGCTCTCGATGCCCGGGTGCTGGCGGAGCATGGCGGGCAGAAGTTCCAGGCCCTGCACGAGGGCGCCGGCTCCGTCTTGTTTGACGAGAAGCGAATCCGGCAGGTGCTGTTGAACCTACTGGCCAATGCCCTCGCCGTCTCGCCGCCCGAGGGCGTGGTGACGGTACGCTCGCGGCTGAGCGCCACCGAGTGGCGCGTTGCCGTGGAAGACGAGGGTCCGGGGCTGCCTCCGGATCAGCATGAGCGGATTTTTAATCGCTTTGTACGCGTCAATCCACGGGACACGGACGGGCGCGGCAGTGGCCTGGGCCTCGCCATCTGCCGGAGCATCATCATGCTGCACCATGGCCACATCGTGGCCGAGGCCGGTGCCGAGGGGCGCGGCCTGAATGTGGTCTTCACAATTCCCGTGACGTCTGCCGCGGCGACTGTGGAATTGGGCGGCTCGCACCAAGGCAACCGGTGACAGCTCAAACCGCCCTTTAGCCGGCTCAACCTACGTGGGAACAAACTGTCGAGGCTCCACAGCCAGCTGGGCGACACGTCCACTCAGCCAGGCGCTTACAAAGGCGATCGCAGCGGCAACAGAGAGCCAGGCACCAGGCATGGCGCGATTGCCGGTGGAGTGGATCAAATAGGTTGCTATGAGCGGTGTCGAGCCTCCGATCGTGGTCGCCAGACTGTAGGCCACCGAGAACCCTGCCGTCCGTACATGGGCGGGCACGATCTCAGTGAGGTGCACCACCATGGCGCCGTTGTATCCGGCATACAGGAACGAGAGCCAGAGCTCTACGGCCAGCAGCCTCGCGAATGAAGGTTGGGCCACGAGCCAGGACATCGCTGGATAAGCCGTGATGACTGCGAGTGCCGCGAACACCAGCAGTAGCGGCCGGCGTCCCGTGCGATCGGAGAGGGCGCCCATGAGCGGAAGCCACATTAGGTTCGATACGCCTACGCAAAGCGTGACCAATAGCGCGTCGCTGTCGGCGAGGTGCAGAATGCTCCGGCCATAGGTCGGCGTATAGGCGGTAATCGTATAGAACGACACCGTAGTCATGAGCACCATTGCGACGCCGAGCAGGATGATCCGCCAATGCGTCAACAGGCCCCGGTAAATTTCCGCCGGACTCGGGTGGCGCGCGCGCGCGGCAAATTCAGGCGTCTCCTGCAGGCTGCGTCGTATCATGAAAACGAAAGGGATGATCAGGCAACCAATGATCAGCGGGATCCGCCAACCCCAGGCCGCCAGCGCGTCCGGGGGCATCCACGCTGACAGTGCATAACCCAGGAGCCCCGCGAAGGCCACCGCGACCTGCTGGCTCCCGGACTGCCAAGATACGTAGAAGCCCTTGTGGCCCGGCGTAGCCATTTCGGACAGGTACACCGAGACTCCGCCCAATTCGACGCCGGCCGAGAAGCCCTGGCAAAGGCGCCCCAGCACGACCAGGATCGGCGCGAACAGTCCGATGGTTTGATAGCCTGGCACCAGCGCAATCGTCAGGGTGCCGACGGACATCAAGGCCAGCGTCACAAGCAGCCCCTTGCGCCTGCCTATGTGGTCTATGTACGCGCCGAGGAATATGGCGCCCAGCGGTCGGACGAGGAATCCGACCGCAAACGTGGTCAGGGAAAACATCAGCGCCGCAAATTCGCTGCTCGCCGGAAAGTAGGCGCGGCCAATGGCGGCGCTAAAATAGCCGAAGACCATAAAGTCGTACATTTCGAGGAAGTTTCCGCTCGCGACGCGGAATACCGTCCTGGCCATGCGAAGCCGCTGCTGCCCGCGCTCAGACAAGGTTGCCGGCCTTCCCGCGCAAGGCGGCGGCGTTGGCTGCCCCCTCGCCCCGGCGCGTCCCGTTTCGGGGGGAGCGCAAGGGGAAGTGCAGCGGCTGCACGGTGCACCGCGGACGGTGACTTCGCGCCGCAAGCGTGGCCCGCAGCGGGCCAACGGGGGCCTTCGGCGTCCTCGCGTCAACGTTGGGCAATAAGCGCATAGTCGCAGTCGGCGTGCCCGGCCGGGTCGCCCGCTTAGAGCTTCACCTTGGCCGCGAGGTACCAGGTGCGCCCGATCACGTCGTACGTCGCGGCATCGGTCCTCAACTCGAGCGTGCCGATGAAGGGTGGGCTCTTGTTGGCGAGGTTGTTCACCCCGGCGCTGACCGTGAGCGAGTCGGAGAACGCGTAGTGGAAGTCCGCGTCGAAATAGCTGACTGCAGGCACCGGTTGCGTCGCATCGTCCAGGTTCGCCATGTGGCCGATATAGCGCCAGCGCAACGTGGCCGTAAACGGCGAGTTCGCGTACGTCAGGTAGCTGTTGGTCTTCCAGCGTGGATGCGAATAGAGGTTCTCGCCATCGGACGTGACGAAGGTGTCGCTGATCGCGCCCTGGTAGTTGGTGGCAGCCGTCCCGTCCGAGGGAGTGACGGTGTACTTGTTGAGGTAGCTGATGATCGATCCGACTTGCAGGGAGCCGGCGTTGGCCGACATGCCCAGCGCGTCGAGCCCGAAGCGATAGTCGAGCTGGGTATCGACGCCGGCGAGCTTGAACCCGTTGTAGTTGAACAGCCCCGAGGTGAGCAGCGAGATCTGGCCCGTGGTGGCATCCCGGGAAATCCGCTGGCAGTACGGACTGGCCGCCGAGAATCCCGGGTTGACCGTCGCACCATAGCAGCTGGCGAGGATCTGCCCGGACGACAGGCTGGAGATCGCTCCGGAAATCGCAATGCTGTAGTAGTCAATCGAGATGTTCAAGCCCTGTACGGGCGTGAGCACCATCCCGATCGACCATGACTTGGCCGTTTCCGGCTGCAGGAGCTTGTTGCCACCGGTCTGGACGGGAACCGTCACGTTGGCGCCACCGAATGAATAGACGGCTGAACCCGCCGCCGCCGACTGGGCCGCGCACAGCGCCTGAACCTGCGCACCATTGGCGCCCGTGCGGTAGGTGCTCAGGACATCGCACGGATCCCCGCCGTTGAGGCTCTGCTGGCCAACACCGGTGCCGGCATAGAGATCGGCCAGGCTCGGGGCACGGAAGGCAACGGAGTATCCACCGCGGAAGCGCACGCCGTCGACCACCGTCCAGGTGGCATCGGCCTTCCAGGTGCTCTTGCCCGCAAACAGATCGTACTTCGAGAACCGGTATCCCAGGTCGAGCGACAGGTCCTTCGCGAGCGCCCTGTGTTCGAGCAACGGCAGCAGCAACTCACCGAAGGCTTCCTTCGCGTTCTGGGACCCGCTCGACGGGGTGCTCGAGCCAAAGGACAGGGTGTCGCCCGTGATGAACACGGAATCCGGCTGGTAGGCGAACTCGGACTGGCGATAATCCGCGCCAAAAGCGAACTTCGCCTCGCCGGCAGGCAGGCTGAACAGTGGTCCCTGGATCGATAATTCGACATCTTTCGCGGTCAGCAGGTCGGTGGTGTTCTCGGTCCGGCCGGCGTAGGCCAGACAGGACTTGCTCACGGGCTGCATGCCGAAAGGATTAAAGCTGCACCCACCGACGCCCTCGTTGGCCAGCACGTTGTTGATGGCGGACAGGCTGATGTCGCCGGTCGCCTGGCTGGCATAGGCACTGCGCCCGAACGAGGCATAGAGATCGTACTTCAACCGGGTGCCGGGAATGTCGCCCTTCAGGCCGGCTAGCCCCTGCCAGACATCGTAATTGTAGGTCTCGACGCGATTGCCCCACCCGAACATCAGCTTGGAGTAGCCCACCCTGGCACCGGCAGGCGCAGTTCCCCCATAGGCCGAATCGATCAACGAGAGCAGCGCAGGATTTGCCTGCACATAGGGGTTGCTCACCGGGATATACAGCTCGATGGTGTTGTTGGTCTTGGTGCTGCCCGGGCTGGTGGCATCCAGCGCACCGGAATGCGAGAAATTGAATTGGCCGTAAGCGGTCACGTGGTCGGTGAGCCGGTAGTCCACACTGCCGAGTGCGTTGTACTTGGTGAGCGGCACCTGCACGGCGAAGTAATTTCCCAGCACTACGCCCGCCTGCGTGCAGCTGGGCGAGAGCCGTGCCCCCAGTACGCTACCTACGCCCTTGTAGTTCTGAGCGCACCCGAGCGAACCGGGCACGACGGTCGTGAAGATCGTGCCATCAGTGTTCACGCCGATCGCCCCCAGGTACGGGCCACTGCCCGGGTAGGGCGTGGTGCCGGCATAGCCGGCAAGGATGGCGTTGACGGCCGCAATCGTCGGCGCGGTCGCGCCGGTGCCAAAGCCGCCCTTGTAGATCATCCCTTCCGGCGGGCGGCCGAGGAACCGCACCGAGGGCTGCCTGAAGAAGGGCCGCTGCGAACCCATCACCTCGTCGCGCTTGGCGTACTCGAACGCCAGCATGATGTTGCCGCGGTCGTCGGCGAGCTTGCCGCCGACAACGCCGCTGACCTGCGTGGTCCCGCCATCGCCGTACGTGCTCGCACCGTGCTGGACGTCCAGCTCGACGCCGGAGAAATGCTGCTTCAGCTTGAAGTTGGCGACGCCGGCGACGGCGTCCGAGCCATAGGTGGCCGAGGCGCCCCCGGTGATCACCTCGACGCTGTCGATCAGCGCCATGGGTATGGTGTTGAGGTCGATGGCGCCGTCCGGCGTTGACGGCATGAGCCGGCGTCCGTCCATCAGCACCAGCGACCGATTGCGGCCGATACCTCGCAGGTCGCTGAAGGAGGCGCCGCCGCCGAAGCCGACGCTGCCCTGCACGTCACCGACCTCGGCCGCCCCCTGTGCGGCCTCGAACTGCGGCATCTGACCAATCACGCGATCAAGCGACGGTTGGCCGGCCGCGGCGATGGCCGAGCTGCTGAGCGTGGCAATCGGGCTTTCGGCGTTGTAGTCGCGGCGCGAGATCCGCGATCCGGTCACTATTATTTCCTCAGGCACCTCGGATGCTGCTGCGGCCGTGGCGGCGGGCGTACCCGGATCAGCCGCCCAGGCCGCCGGGGCTCCCGCCGTAATGCCCAGCAGGAAGGCAATAATGCCGGTGATCCTGGCGTGCCGGCGGTGCGCCGCCCGGCAGGCGTCCGAATCAATGTGGCGTCGCGTGTTCATGGTCGTCCCCCAATCCGATTTATTTGGCGTCCGTTGCCCGGGAGTGTCACTCCTGGGCGCCAGCGTGACGATCCTGCGCGCGGGCAGCTTTCAGGAAGCTGTCATGGGCTTGGGGGCGGTCGTTCGGGCAGCGCCAGGCGCACGCGCAGGCCACGGCTTCCGTCACCGACTGCGCTGGCCAGGTGCAGGCTCGCACCCATCAACGCGACGAGGGAACTCACTATTGCGAGGCCGAGCCCACTGCCGACGCGATCCTGATCGCGCTTGAGTCGGTAGAAGCGCGTGAATACCTTCTCATGTTCGGCAGGCGGGATGCCAGGCCCATCGTCCTCCACTTCAATGATACGTGCCCCGTCTGCAAGAAACAGGCGCACGACCACATGACCGCCTGCCGCGTTGTAGCGAATGCCATTGTCAATCAGGTTTGAAAGGATCTCCCGCAGCGTAATCGGATCGAGGCGCGCCAGGCATGGGGTCGAGGCCGCCTCGTAGTGCAGGCCGACCCCGGCCTGGGTCGCCTGCGCGAGGTGCTCTTCCGCGACCTCCTGAACGAGTGTGCGCAGGTCGAGCGGACCAGCGTCGCTCTCGGCTGCGACTCCTCCCTCCGCCTTGGCTAGCTTGAGCAGTTGGATCAGCAATCGTTGCAGCCTGTCTGCCGCCCCGCTGATGTCCGCGAGCGAGGATCCTGCCGCGTGTGACTGGGGTATCAGGTCTCCGAGCACCGAAATATGTGTCTGCAGTATCGTCAACGGTGTGCGCATCTGATGGGAAGCATCAGCGGTAAAGCGGCTCATCGCCTGCTGCAGCCGCTCAGCCTCCAGAGAGCGGGCACGCAGCGCTACCAGCGCCTGCGCCATGCTCCCCAACTCGTCCGGGCTGCCCAGGGACGGTACGGGCTCGTCGTATTCCCCCCGACTCAGACGCGCGATCGTGCGAGTCAGCAAGCTCATGGGGCGCGCGAATCGCCGCTGCACGACCACGACGGCGAAGGCCCCGAACGCGACCACGGCCGTCAAGTCGAATCCGGCAATTATCAGGATACGCGACGAGGTTGCGCGCAGCGATTCGGCGCGCCGAGTCGCCTCGACCTGTGCCTGCCGCGCAATCGCGAGTATGGATTCGAAGGGGCCGTCGCACAGGGCGGTCCATCGATCGCCAGCGATCGCCGGAAGGTGCGAGCTTCCAAGTTGGCCGACGATCCGGTCAATCGCTTCCTGGGCCCGGTACGTCTGGTCGTGAGCCCGCACAGTCAGGCCCAGCAGATCTGAAGACGCCCCCGGCCGGCCGAGGAATTCGTCCAGTGATCGCCATTCAGCGGCATAGACCGCACGATTAGCGATCCAGGAGTCATGCAACGTCGGATCCAGGGGCTCATTGGCGGCGACGCTCGGGCGAAGCATCGAGCACTGCAAACCGTAGCGGTCACGGATCGCCCAGGCGAACTGCCTGACCTGCACGTACTCCGCAATCTGGGCATCGCCAATCCGCACGGCGTTACCCAGCGCGGACGACGCGGCGCCCAGGCTGGCCATCATTTGGTGGATTGCCTCGCGCCAGCCGTCAATGGCATGCAGGCTGCGCTGCCGGCGGGGTATCGCCGCCTGCTCCGTGACTTCGGCCTGCAGCTCCACCACCTTGTCCCATGTGGACCGTATGGCCAGCGCCAGCTGCACGTTGCCGTCGATTTCCGTGGCGCGCAGCGCGCCGAGCGCCACCGCGACTGCCTGCGATGCTTCATTGTAGGTGTGGCGTATGACCGGCAGCGGATCGTCCTCGGCAAGCAAAGCGGTACTGTCCTGCGGTACCTGGGCCCGAACGCTGACCAGCGCATTGAAGAGTGTTTTGTCGGTATCGGCCAGGCGGGCAATCCGGCCGGCCGTCGAAAAATTGTTCCATGCCCTCGCAGCAAGGATCGAGACCGCAATCAGCAGGCCGGACATCAGTATGCCCAGCGACGCGATCATGAAGCGCTTGATGGAGGACCGGAACACGCGCCAGGTCAGGGTCCGGCCGATCAGGACGGGTCGAGCATGTAACCGAGGCCACGCATCGTCCTGATCGGCGGGCCGTCAGGCTCGAGTTGCCGGCGCAGCCGTGCGATATGCACCTCCAGCGCATTTGGAGCCACTTCGTCGTCGTAGCTGAACACTTCCGCCAGAAGCGTCTTCTTCGAAACCACTTCGCGCGCCCTGGCGCTCAGGCACTCAAGTACCGCCCATTCCCGAGGCCGAAGGTGCAAGGCCCGTCCGGATACGTCGGCTGTCGCATGCGTGCGATCGACCGTGAGGGTCCCCAGGGCAATGACCGGATTCGGGTCGCCGTGTTCGCGCCGCAGAAGCGCGCGTACGCGCGCGCCCAGTTCGCTGGCATTGAACGGCTTCAGCAGGTAGTCGTCCGCGCCCAGATCCAGGCCGCGGACCCGGTCGGTCACCTGGTCGCGCGCCGTAAGCACCAGAATCGGCGTCCGACAACCGCGCCCGCGCAGCTTGCGGATCACTTCGAAGCCGGAGATTCCTGGCAAGCCGATGTCTACAATGAAAAGGCTGCAGGGCTCGGCGCCAGCGCACTGGAGTGCGGTCTCTCCATCGGGGGCCCAATCGGCAGCATGCCCGGCGGACTTAAGCAATGCCATAACACCACGGGACAAGGCCGGGTCATCTTCGACTACGAAAATGCGAGCCAACCCCCCTCCTCAGCCACTTGCCTGGCGCCATCGTGTCACCCAAGCCCGCCCGACTCGACCGGAATTTCCGCTCCGCATCTTGATCTGTCAAGTCACCAGGTGGGATGTCGGCCGCCTGGGGTTGCCCGCGCCCCGCGCCGCCGAGGGCGCGGGGCGCGGGACTCAAGCCCATTACAGTCTGAACGACGCCGACAGGTACACCAGCCGGCCGATCGCACCGTAGGTAGAGACGTCGGTATTGTTCTCGGTGCGCCAGGCCGTGGCGCCGGTCGCCGCGCCCGCCGCCGGATTGATGTTGGTCGACACGGGCGGCATCTCATCGAACAGATTGTTGATGCCGGCCGTCACAGTCACACCCTTGTCAGTGCTGCCGCCGTCTCCGGAATGGAAGCTCAGGCGCGCGTCCCAGGCAGAAAAGGCCGCGACCTGCCCGGCGAAGAAGCTGGTCTGACCGGGCTTCTGGAAGTTGATGTCATAGCTGAGGCCCCCGGTGCCGATGTCCTGCACGGAGGTGATGAAGGTGTTGGCGAGACCGGCCTCCCAGTGTCCCTTGCTCCAGCTGGCGGTCGTATACGCCCGCCACCGCGGTAGCGTGCCCTGTGCCCCGCCGCCCTGGGTGGTGGTGCCGGCAAAATCATAGATCGGCTGGCCCGGCAGCGCCTGGTACTGGAAGCTCAGCAGGTAAGCCACCTGCGTACTGATGCTCAAGTTGCCCTGGCCCGCGGTGGGCGTGTCGTAGTCCACGTTGAAATTCAGGCTGCGGACCTTGGTCTGTCCCAGGTTCGTGAACCGGTCGATCATGTAGAGATTGGGGTAGTTGCCGCCAACCACGTTGGCGGGATTGGTTACATAGGCCAGCACGTCACCGGGGTTGGCAAAGGCCACGGCGCCAGGCTGCCCGGGAAACGCGTTTGTGGCGATGTTGTTGGAAAAGATGGATGCGGCGCCATGAGCGTTCACGTCCAGCAGAATGTTGTTGAAGCCGATGCCCGCGGGTTGGCCGGTTTCCTTGACGGAGGAATACTCGACATCCACCGCGAGATCGGGAACGGCATCCGGCTTGAGCACGAAACCGAATGACATCGAGTCGGACTTCGCCGGCTTCAGATTCGGATTGTTGCCATCCTCGACCTGCGTTGTGCCCGCAATTGCCGTCGGAAAGGCGTTGGTAATGATAGCGGCACCGCCCTGGCGAATATTGAGCGGCCCCGCAATCGCATATAGCGAGGGTGCCGTAAACGACTTCGCCACGTTGCCTCGTACGGTGACCTGGTGGCCAATCGGCTGCCAGCGGAAGCCCAACTTGGGCACCGTGGAAATGCCCGCATCACTGTAGTGTTCATTGCGCACCGCGCCGATGAAGTCGAAGCTGTATAAGCCTGCAAGATGCCAGTCTTTGCTGGCCAATGGCACGCGCAGCTCGAGGTATTCCGATGTGATCGTGCGCGAAGCCGAGAACGGATCGGCGCTCAGCCCACCGGTGTAAAGGCTCTGCGCCGCGCTCGCCAGGGTGCCATCGACATGCACCCAGCCGTTGGGCTCGGGTGCACCTGAAATCGCCTCACGCCGCCAGGCTGCACCCAGTGCGAACCCTGGCCTCCCCGCGGGCAGGCTGCCAATCGTGCCGGTGATCTTCGCGTCCGCGGAATCGAGCTTGCTGTTGCCGTTTATCAACTCGCGGGTCAGCACGTTGCTGAGGGCGCCGGGCGTGACGCCGGCGGCGATCGCGAAAGGGTTTAGAGCTGGCTGCAGCACCATGGCGCCAGTGGGCGAAAAGCCCGAGTGCACCATGCTGAAGGCTCCGCCCGGCGTGGCCGCCCCGGTGGCGTCGAATCCACCCGCCACCGCCAGCGACAGGTTGGGGCTGAATATGACGTTGTTGATGGCCTGATTGAGTGTGTTTTCGCTGTGCGTGTAGCCGAGCTCCCAGTTCCAGTTTCCGCCGAACACATTGATCTTGCCTTTGACTCCCATCGTTCCGCGCTTGCTGACTTCCTGGTTCGCGTAGGTCTTCGGACTGAGGGTGCTTCCAAATACCACCTTTGTGTCTACGGTAAGCGGGTTGTAGAAGGAGCCAGCCAGTGCCGTGACTGTGCTGGTCTGGGGCGCAAAGCGTGTGTAGCTGTCGTTCTGCGCGTATTCGAGATCCCCGAAGAGTTCGACAGTACGATCAGCGGAGAGCTCGCTGTTGAAACTCAGGGCCACGGCCTTCTGCTGTTGTTGCAACAACAGGGTTCCGAATCGCGACAGGTCGTAGGTTCCGCCAACGCCGGTGCCGGGCGCCGTGGCGACCGCTGCCCCTGCGTTGGTGTATTGGGTGTCGGCGGCCACGCTCGCGGCGGCGCCGGCCACCGGCGCGGTAATTCCTGGATTCAGGAAGTAATTGCCGATGGCGCCCGGCACGTTGGCAGAGGTCGAGTAGAACGGCGTCGAAAACGGCCGCTGGTACTGGTAGAGGGGTGTCGATTCGTTATAGGTTGCCGACAACGTGACGTTGGTATGATCCAGCAGGGAGAAGCCGTAGGTCGCATCCACGGACTTCTCGCTGTAGCCGCCGTCGGCGCCCGCTCCGCGGACGCTGACCTGACCGCCTTTCAGGTCTGACTTCAAGATGATATTGACGACACCACCGATGGCGTCGGAACCATAAATGGCCGAGGCGCCATCCGTCAGTACTTCAATACGCTCGATGGCGGCGGGCGGAATCTCTGCGACGTTTACGAATACCTTGCCATTCACGCCGGATATCGAACTGACGGCAAGGCGCCGTCCGTTGACGAGAATGAGCGTGTCCAGGTTGCGCAGCTGGATGGATGAGCCCCCCGCCGTGTTCTGATTGTTGTTGGCGGCATTGCTGTTGCCGGCATTGCTGCGCCCGGCAAAGGCGGGAATCTGCTTACGGAGAATATCCAGTACGTTGGTGTTGACCCCGGCCGCCGCGATGGCGTCAGCGTTGATGATCGTTACGGGGACCGCCAGCGAATCCGGCGCCACCGGGATGGCGGAACCGGTCACGATGATTTCTTCAACAGGCACGCCTTCCGGCGCGCTCACTGCCGCCGCTTCCTCGGCGGCAGCGATTGGAGCAGCCAGCGCCAGGCAGGCTCCGAAGAGCAATTCCAGTACCAGCCAGCCAGCTCGCGATCGATCGTACGGCGTCGAGTTGAACACGGAAATTCCCCCTTATGATGTCCCTGGTGCGAGTGCAATCTAACGGAGCCAGCTAAATGGACTCTGAACGATTCCTGACGCTTCTGTAAGCTCGCCCATCGCGCTCCATGGCGGCATCCACCACCGCCAGCGCCGACATATTTACGATACGGCGAACGCTGGCAGTGGGCGTGAGAATGTGGGCGGGCCGACCGACCCCTAGTAGGATCGGCCCGATGGTCACGCCACCGCCCGCGGCGGTCTTCAGCATATTGAAGCTGATGTTGGCCGCATCCAGCGTCGGCATGACCAGCAGGTTTGGATCTCCCCTGAGGCGCGAGCCCGGGCGGATCTGTTCCAGGATTCGCCGGGACAGGGCCGCATCGCCATGCATTTCACCATCGATTTCGAGTTCCGGCGCGCACTCGAGCACCATCTGCAGCGCCCGGCGCATCTTCACTGCCGAGGCCGTATCGGCAGCGCCGAAGCTCGAGTGCGACAGCAGCGCCACCCGTGGCACGAGGCCAAAGCGCCGCACCTGCTCCACCGCCAGGTGCACGATGTCGACGATCTGTTCTGCCGTGGGATCCGGATTGACATGGGTATCGCAGATGAACACGGTCCGGTCCGGCAACATCAGCACGTTCATGGCCGCCAGCGTCGCGCCCCCGGCGCGCGGGCCGATAGCCTGCCTGATGTGCTCCAGGTGGGCCGCGTAGGTACCGCTGGTGCCGCACAATAGGGCATCCGCCGCCCCCTGCCGCAGCATCTGAGCGCCCAGCAATGTGGCTGACTGCTGCGCGGCGGCTTCGGAACTGGTCACCGAAAAGTCCCGCTCCGGCCGCAGGCGCAGTCCGAGTGCCCTCGCCTTGTCGATGATGAGCTGTGGGCGGCCGAGCAGGATCGGCCTTGCGATCTGCTCGTCCACGACGATTTGCACGGCGCGCAGCACGCGCTCGTCCTCGCCCTCCGCATAAATGAGCCGGCCTGGACGCTGCTTCGCCGCGGCAAACACCGGCTGCATGATCATGCCTGTCTGGTACACGAACTGCCTCAGCTGCTGTTCGTAGGCGGACATGTCGGCGATCGGCAGGGTCGCCACGCCACTGGCCATTGCGGCGCGCGCCACCGCTGGCGCGATCTTCATGATCAGGCGCGGATCGAAAGCCCGAGGGATCAGCGATTCGGCACCAAACTGCACCTCCCGCTCGCCGTAGGCAGCCAGGGCCACATCGGATGGCTCAGCCTGTGCCAGTTCAGCGATCGCGTGGACCGCCGCCAGTTTCATGGCCTCGTTGATCATCGTTGCGCCCACATCCAGTGCGCCGCGGAAAATGAATGGAAAGCACAGGGAGTTGTTGACCTGGTTCGGGTAGTCGGAGCGCCCGGTGCAGCAAATGGCATCGGCCCGGACCGAGCGCGCCACGTCGGGCCGGATCTCCGGCTCCGGATTAGCCAGTGCCAGGATCAGCGGTCTGGGGGCCATCATCGCCACCATCTCCGGCTTCAGGACTCCCCCTGCCGACAGCCCGAGAAAGATATCGGCACCGGCAACGATCTCGGCCAATGTGCGCGCCGAAGTCGCGCGCGCATAGCGCGCCTTGTCGGCATCCATTGCCACGGCGCGCCCGACATAAACCACGCCGTCGATATCGCAGATGGTGATGTTGGCAAGTGGCAGCCCAAGCCTGACCAGCAATTCGAGGCAGGCCAGCGCGGCCGCCCCGGCCCCGGAACCGGCCACTTTCACGTCGGCAATGTTCTTGCCGACGATCTTCAGTCCGTTGAGCACCGCCGCCGCCACGATGATGGCGGTACCGTGCTGATCGTCGTGAAAAACCGGTATGGACATGCGCGAGCGCAACTGGCGCTCGATATAGAAGCACTCCGGCGCCTTGATATCCTCCAGATTGATGCCGCCAAAGGTGGGTTCGAGGCGGGCAATGGTATCCACCAGCTTGTCGGGGTCCGTTTCCGCAATCTCGAGATCGAAGACGTCAATGCCGGCGAATTTCTTGAACAGGCAGGCCTTGCCTTCCATCACCGGCTTGCTGGCCAGTGCCCCAATATTGCCGAGGCCCAGCACGGCCGTTCCATTGGTGATCACCGCGACGAGATTGCCGCGCGCCGTCATATTGCGCACCTCCCCTGGCTGCTCGACGATCAGTCGGCAGGCGGCCGCCACGCCGGGGGAATAGGCCAGTGACAGGTCCCGCTGATTAACGAGGCTCTTGGTGGGCGTAACGGCAATTTTTCCCGGCGGATACTGCCGGTGATATTCGAGCGCCGCCTCGGTCAGGGAATCATCCATGGGCACTCAGGCGACAAAGCGGCATTGCGAAGCCGCCGTGCGCGTGTCCATGTTTCGGCCCCGGTTCAGGTGATCCTCGCTCTCGGCGGCGCAGCCGACCATGCGCGGATAGAGAAAGACCGTGAAGGCGGCGGCTTCCAGGGCCTGCTCCGACAACGCGCCGTCCTTGAACGGACTCCACAGAATCTTCAGCAACAGGGCCGCAATGACGGCATCGATGTTCACGCAGTACACGGTCCGCGAGACGCCGGCGTCAAACAACGCCTGGACCAGGGCGTGGTAGTACTCGTGGAAGATGTTGTACTCCCCGCGCTCTGTGAACAGGTTCCGCACATAGACCTCCCGGGGATCCGCATTGACCGGTCGGTCCTTGAACACCGGGTGATTGACACCCGGAATCTTGGCGAGGTCCAGGTTGCCCGCGGACTTCTGGCTGGCCTTGTACCGGGCATAGCTCGCCACGTAGCCTTCAGCCAGCGCCTTCAGGTCGATGCCATGTTCAGCGTCGGTTGGGTCCTTCAGCCCGGTGTCGCGAAACCGCTCGATCAGGAAGGCGATACCTTCGAAACCGTTGCCGCCGTGCGCAAAGCCGCTGTGCGAGAGAAAGCCCAGCAGGGCCTTGTTGAGCTGCACCCGCGCCGGGCTTTCCGGTCCATCGGCGGACACCGCCCCCTTGGCCCCTTGTGCAGAAATGGCTCCGGGCCCATTGGTCAGCAACAGCCCGAGGAGCGTCTGCAACGCGAACAGATTGGCGCTGTCCGGGCTGAGGCCCAGCAACGCCACATAGGTGAACTCCGTCAGCGACCATTTGCCCAGGAGTTCCCCCACGGACACATCGCACAGACGATCGGGCTGGTGGCGATCGGCGCTGACGGAGGCCCCGATAAGGGCACCGAACAGGCAGAGCCACCAGGGCAGATTCTCCGCGCTGACCCGCGACAGGCGCTTTCGCATCAGCGGCCCCCAGGCCAGCGTCGCCGCAATCGCCGCCAGCACTGCATGGCGGGTGGGGTATGCGCCCGGTGGCTCGAGATAGCGGACGAAGACCGACTTCACGCCGCGGCGCCGCAGCGCAGCCAGCATCCTCTCAGCTTCGGTGTCGCGGCCGCTCCCCCACAGCAACTTCCGGAGCTTCGCGTCAGGCTGCACCTGGCCGGGGTCAAAGGACTCATCCATCGCGTCCCGCAGTCCGGCCGCGGCAAACAGGTCGATGAGCGCGTGCAGGATCTGGCGGGACGCCTCCGCACGTCGCGGCCCGACCACACACGCGGCGGCGGCCAGAATGCAGTTCGGGGAGGCGCCTGATTCACGTGCCGCCTGGGCGGCGCTCAGCGCGGGATCGCCACACAGGTTCAGCCCGGACCCGACGGCCACGTTGATCAGTTGCTCGGAGTTGCCGCTGGGAGTCTCGTGCAGCAACGCCAGGCCGATATTGGCTTCGAAGGACTGCTGGGCCGCCGCCAGCATCGACACGCCGTGCAGGGTGCTGACCTGGGTCTGCGGATCCATCCGCGAGCAGCCCGAAGAATCCTTCATCTGCTGGCGCGGATATTGTGCGCCGACTTGGCGGCCCAGCGCTTCGATCTGCCCGCCGTATGGCTCCAATGCTCGGCACTCCGGCACGTCGAGCTCTGCGGGCACTTCCAGGCCCACATTGGCGCGGAACCACGCTTTCAGCTCCGTACTGCCCTCCGGTGGAAAATCCGGCGGCCTCCCATTTTCCCTCATGACGGCGGCAAGGGCGGCTGGAATAAAGGCGATGTTGGTGACTACGGCACCCTTGTGCGAGTAGATCGGCTCCTGCGGCGTATACAGGCCGTCGACGCCGAACTTCTCCATGAACCAGCGCTCCTTGGCCCGCGCATCATCGCGCCCTCCAGCCATGGCGCCGGCATGGCCGACCGCCCGGGTCAGCGCCGACTTCCACCGGCCCACCACACAGGCGATGACCGGCTTGTTGAACTCAGCGCTCGCCTCGTAGTAACCCCCGGGCTCCACGTACAGGACCGCCGCCCTGCTGCGCGCGTCGTTGCCCAGCGCAAAGGCAAACTCCGGGGCTGCATAGTGAATGTAGACGTCTTTGCCGCTCGAGATCAGCGTCGTGGTACCCCAACCGGACATCCGCAGATAGGTGGCAATGGTGCTGGTGAAATTGCCGGAGTTGGAGAAAATGGCGATCGATCCTTTGATCAGCGCTTCAGCCGGATTGTCGCCCCCCAGAGCACCGCCGATGCGCACCTGGTTCCAGGCGTCCGCAACCCCCAGGCTGTTGCCGCCAAAGATGTCGATCCCGTTCTGTTGCCCCATCGCACGGATCTCGCGCGAATCGCGAATGGCCAGCTTTTCAGTGACGATGAAAATCTTGCGGAGATCCGGGTTAACCCGAATCAATTCGGCGACCCCGTCGCGGGCAGCCGCAGGCGGCAGATAGATGACGCCGCAGTTGAATCGATGGCCGGCGGCCAGACCCTCGAGCACGCTGTTGTATACGGGAATGGCACCCGTGCGGCAGGCCAGCGCCTGCCCTCGCCGGCCAGGAGAGGTGCCGAAGACCACGTTCCCGCCCGAATAATCGTGCCCTACGGGCGTCACATCGCTCGACTCGCCGCCCAGGATGTTCAATACGCAAACGCGATCCTGCCGGGTAGCCACCTCGGCCAGCGAGCTGATGCCCGCGTAGTACTTGAAATTCCCCACGCCCTGCCTGTACATGGTCCGCCCCGCTCCGCCAGGCGCCCTGTCAGGGCACACCGGGGCGACTCTCGCCCGGCATCCCGTTCCTGATGCGCGCCGCCAGCTGCTCGCGTGCCCCGCCGCGCATCCAGTCGTTGACGCGACGGGCGTAATTGACCACTTCGCTCATGTCTGAGTCGAAGCCGAAGAAGGAGTACGGCAATCCCAGCGCATCCAGGGTGTCGCGTAGCGCGGCCATGCCCCGCACGAGGTTGGGCCCGCCCCGGCCGACCACTACAAACAGAGGGCTGGGCCCGCGGGCACTGAAATGCTCCCGCAAGGCATCCGCGATGGCGCGGAACGTCTCATGTATGTCCGTGTTGTTGGATTTTCCGCCGATGATAAACAGCACGTTGGACTGCGCGAGCCAATGCCTGAAGCATATGCGGGCGACCTCCTTCATCTTTGCGTACGGCGGGTTACCGCCGAAGTCCGAGGAAATGATCGCGTCGTCGCCCAGCATTTCGGTCACCAGCGAATTGGCGCCGCCGCCGAAGGTGGGTGCCAGAATCGTGCCCATGGGATTGATGACATAGACATCGCTTTGCCCCTGGTAGGTGCGCAGTTGATTGATCTCCTGCTCAAAGTCTGAATAGTCGACGGCAAACAGGTGCGCCGGCAGTTTGAGTCGCTGCCAACGCGAGTCGTCGCGATCGAAGCCGCACTTGAAATCACAGGCAACAGGCGTCAATCGACCCTTGTCGTCCGCACGCAGGCGAATTGGGTTGAGTTCCAGCGTCGTCAGGCCAAAGTTGTGATACAGCTCCCAGAGCTTCGGCAAGTTCTGTACCAGTGGCGAGATCAGTTCCTGCGGTGCCCTGAGGTCGGACAACGCGTTTGCGACCACGAACGCCTTCAGGCCCGTCAACGGATCGAATGGGATTTGCGCAATATGGTCCTTGTCCAGTTCCTCGATATCCATGCCGCCGTGATGCGTCAAGGTCATGGTCGGTGCCCGATACTGGGTGGCGTCGGTGATGGAGAAATACACCTCGTGCTCTGAAGGCACCGCACCTTCAAAGGTGACGCCGTTTGCCTTGGCGCATTGATTACCGTGCCGGTGTTCGACGAAGTAGAGTCGTTCCTTCTCCGCCAGGGCGGCCTTCAGGTCCGCGGCGCGGCCGATGAGTCCCGCCTTGCCCTTTTTCCCGACGCCTCCCTTGAACACCGGTTTGATGAAGATCGAGCCGTGCTTATCGATCAGCGCCTTGATCTGCTCTTCGCTGGCGTCGGGGCCCAGCACCTCCGAGGCGGCAAAGCCCACGAACTGCAGGAGCCTGGATCCGTAGAGCATTCCCGTGATTTGCATTGCCCCGCCGCAGTGTCGCGGCGGAATTGCCGCACTGACATGTGATGCACGGCCCCGGTATACGCACGGACTCTGAACAGAGGCTGAAATGAACCTGAAGGTTTGTTTATGCGGCGTGGACACGCGCGTGCCGCACGAGATCCTGGTGCGCGGCGATAGGCCTTGCGGGCGCAGTCGACCAGGTACTGCATGCACCCTCTGAGCCAATCATCCTTGGTGGGTCGGGTGGGGCTCGAACCCACGACCAACGCCTTAAAAGGGCGCTGCTCTACCGACTGAGCTACCGACCCGCACCGTACCGGAAAGGGGCGGCATCATACCCAAGGGATGCCCGCGCGCACCAGCAGCGGCAGAAATTCAGGCGTAGCGCGTCGGATCATGCACATTTGCGGCCGTGAAGCCGGCGCGCCGCAATCGGCAGGAATCGCAACGGCCACAGGCCCTGCCCTGCGTGTCGGCCTGATAGCAGGAAACAGTCAGGCCATAGTCCACCCCCAGCCTCTGGCCCTCGCGAATGATCTGCGCCTTGCTCCACTTCAGGAGCGGTGCGTGAATCTCGAGCGATGAGCCCTCCACCGCGGCCCTGGTGGCCAGGCGCGCCAGATCCCGGAAAGCGGCAATGAATTCCGGGCGGCAATCGGGATAACCGGAATAATCGAGGGCATTGACGCCGATGACCAGGTGAGCGGCGCCGAGCACCTCCGCCCAGGCCGCCCAGGCCAGCGCGAGCGAGAGCAGCACGGTATTGCGTGCCGGCACGTACGTGATGGGAATTCCCGCACCGCCGTGCTCAGGCACAGGGATCGAAGTGTCAGTCAGTGCCGAGCCGCCCAGCGCCCCAAGATCGACGTGCATGATCCGATGCTCACGGACGCCCAGCGAGCGCGCCACGCACATCGCGGCATCGAGCTCCGCCGCATGGCGCTGGCCGTAGGCCACCGAGAGCGCGAACAACTCGAACCCCTGCTCGCGCGCCCAGGCCAGAGCGGTGGCGGAGTCGAGGCCGCCGGACAGCAGCACCACCGCCCGCTCAGCGGCCACGCTCTTCGCCCCACAGCAGCTTGTGCAGCTGGATCTGGAAGCGCACCGG
>WNFL01213642.1_pt2 | contig 39391 bp, 40 predicted proteins | sample 5400361 | NCBI WGS metagenome assembly WNFL01 (sample SAMN13153351, study PRJNA577476) | soil metagenome | isolation source: 40 cm soil on Douglas fir-dominated hillslope | place: USA:California | collected 2013-09-17
GCTGGTGAACGCGCTGCGAACGGGCACATCCGTCGCGCTGGACACGACAACGACGACGGGCACGGGCACCGGAGCGACAACGACCACGACCACCACCACCTTCGACGTCCCCACGAAGCCCATGGGTTGGGGCAACGTGAAGATCGCGTTGGCGCTCGCCCAGTCCACATTGCTCAAAGCGGGAATCACGCAACCGACACCCGCACAGCTTCAGGCGGCGCTCGTGGGCGGCGATGTAACGGTGACGAGCGGAACCGGCGGGACCGCGACCACCACGACAACGCACCTCGTTGGCGTGCTGACGCTGCGCGCGGATGGCGGCGGTTGGGGCAAGATCGCGCAGACTCTCGGCACCAAGCTGGGTCCCGTGGTGAGCTCGATCAAGGCCACGAACGCGCGGCTGACGGCGCAAAACTCCGGCGGCACGACGACCACCACCTCCACCACGACGACGACGGCCGCAACCAAGAGCGCAGCGGGCGTGACCACGGCCGCGTCCACGGGACCGGGCAACAGCGCGAAGGGCCTAACAACCGCAGGCGGGGCGACATCGACCGGCGTCGTGACCGCAGCAGGCGGCAACTCCGGGCAGGGCAATGCGTATGGCCGCGGAGTCGTGACGGGAAACGGCGGCGGTGCGGGCATCGCGGCGACGGTGTCGTCGGGCCACAGCCATGGGCAGGGGGCTGGACTGGTGACCGCGGCCGGGTCCACGGCGGGAACGACGGTGACCACTGCCCAAGGCCAGGGCAATGGCAATGGGCAGGGCAACGGTCAAGGAAACGGCAAGGGAAAACCCGGCGGCTGATCACGGCAGCCTCGGCGAAAAAGGGCCCGCTCCGGCGGGCCTTTTTCTTTTTGTTGCGCGCGGCGCCACCGATGTTGCGGTGCAGCAGCCATCTCAGGCGGCTGCGTGCCACTTCTACCAATTTACATTCACTTAATTCTGTAACTATATGAAAATATTACATTTCAATTTCGAAAGTTGATTCGAGAAACGTGCGCTAAGCCTTTGTCGCACAAGAAAAAAATACCTATTTCTCCTCTTGACTCCCCCTTAGCGCGCCACTAGAGTGTGCGGAAGTGGGAAAAAATGGGAGGAGTGGTGTTTCAGGGGGCATCTCAGGTCAACTTGGACGCAAAGGGCCGCATGGCGGTGCCGACCCGTATTCGCGATCCATTGACGCAGGGTGGCACGGTGAAGCTAGTGCTCACCGCGCATCCGGACGGATGCCTCCTTCTTTATCCAACGCCTGCGTGGGAGCCGATCCGTGCGCAGGTCATGGGTTTCCCCAGCCTGGACCGCCAATTCAGCCTGTGGAAGCGGTTGCTCGTGGGCTTCGCGCAGGACGTGGAGCTCGATAGCGCCGCACGCCTCCTCATTCCTCCCGAGCTTCGCGAATTCGCGCACATCAAGCGCCCGGTGATGCTCGTCGGCCAGGGCAGTCATTTCGAGATCTGGGACCTCGAGAGCTGGAACCAGCAGCTCGAGACCTTGAAGTCCGGAGGCAATCCGACGCTGCCTCCGGGGATGGAGAACTTCTCGCTGTGAACCCGTGAAGGAGGCAACCCATGTCCCGGTCCTGCTCGAAGAAAGCATTGCAGCCCTCGGAATCCGCGGAGACGGAACGTACGTCGATGGCACCTTTGGCCGCGGCGGGCATAGCGCGGCCATCCTCGCCCATCTCGGTGTTCGCGGAAGACTTCTCGCTTTTGATCAGGACCCCGAGGCGATTGCGCATCGCGCGATCGAAGATCCGCGTCTTGAGCTGATCCACGGGAGATTCTCGACGATGCACGCAGCGCTCTCCGAGCGCGGAATAAGCCATGTAGCCGGAGTGCTTCTCGACCTCGGCGTCTCGAGCCCGCAGCTCGACGAGGGCGCCAGAGGATTCAGCTTCATGAAAGAAGGTCCGCTCGACATGCGCATGGATCCCACGCGCGGCGAGAGCGCCGCGCAGTGGCTCGCGCGTGCACAAGAAAACGAAATCCGGGAGGTGGTGCGCACCTATGGGGAAGAACGGTTTGCTAAAGGGATTGCAAGAGCGATTGTCGCGGCTCGCGCGAGCGAGCCCATCCGCTTCACGCGGCAACTTGCCGAGATCGTGGGTCGCGCGGTTCGCACGCGCGAGCCGGGGCAGCACCCGGCGACCCGGACCTTCCAGGCTATTCGGATTCACATCAATCAGGAGCTTGAAGAGCTGGAGGTGACGTTGCCGCAGGCGGTGGAGGTGCTCGAGCCCGAAGGCCGGCTCGCGGTCGTGAGCTTCCATTCGCTCGAGGATCGGATCGTCAAGACGTTCATGCGCGAGCAGTCGATCGCCGATCGCCTGCCGCGGGGCGTACCGGTGCGCGCGGCCGACCTGCCGCCGCCCGCGCTCCGGGTCGTGGGGCGCGCGATTCGCGCGAGCGAGGCGGAAGCCAGGCGCAATCCGCGCGCGCGCAGCGCCACGCTGCGGGTAGCGCAGAAATGCGGGGCGCGCCGGTGATACGCCTCAATGCCTTCCTGCTTGCCCTCGTCGTCGCGTGCGCGCTCGGCGTGATCACTTCGCAGCACCACGCGCGCAAGCTCTTCATCGAGCTCGAAACCGAACAGGCGGCCGCTAAGAAGCTCGGCGAAGAGTGGACCCAGCTGCAGCTCGAGCAGAGCACGTGGGCGACGCACAAGCGCATCGAAGCGCTCGCGTCGAAGTCCCTCGGCATGCGCCTTCCCGATTCCGCCACGACGGTGATCCTCACGCCGGGAACGGGCGGCCCGGGATCGCCTGCGCGGCCGAGCGCGAAATGAAATTCGAGAAGCGCACGCCGCAGCTGCGCCTGAAGCTACAAGGCTGGCGCTCGCGCTTGCTGCTGCTCCTCGCGATCGCCGGTTTCGCCACGCTCGCCGCGCGCGCATTTTTCCTGCAGGGGCTGAACACGGACTTTCTCCAGGCGAAGGGTGAAGCGCGTTATGGCCGCGTGCTCGAGATGCCCGCCTCGCGCGGAACCGTGAAGGATCGCCACGGACAGCCGCTCGCCATCTCCACGCCGGTCGAATCCATCTGCGCGACTCCGGACGACTTCGACGTCGAAGACAGGCAGCTCGCGCAGCTTGCGCACGTCCTGGAAATCGCGCCCGCGGAGATTCGTCAGAAAGTTGCCCGAAAGGATCGCCAGTTCGTCTTCCTCAAGCGCCAGATTTCGCCCGAGCAGGCGGCGAAGGTGATGGCGTTGCGGATTCCGGGCGTGTTCCAGCAGCGCGAGTACCGGCGCTACTACCCGGCCGGCGAGGTGATGGCGCACGTGGTTGGGTTCACCGGCATCGAGGACAACGGCCAGGAGGGCATCGAGCTCGCCGCCGACGGCCGCCTTACGGGCGTTCCCGGCAGCCGCCGCGTCATCAAGGACCGCAAGGGCCGTATCGTCGAGGACGTCGAGAGCCTGCGCGCGCCGCGCGATGGCGACGAGGTCACGCTCGCGATCGACCACCGCCTTCAGTTCCTCGCGCATCGCGAGCTCAAGGCCGCGGTCGAGGCCAATCGCGCCAAGGGCGGCTCGATGGTGATCCTCGACGCGAAGACCGGCGAGATCCTCGCGCTCGTGAACCAACCCGACTACAACCCGAACAATCGCGCGAACGTGACCGGGCGGCAGACGCGCAACCGCTCGGTCACCGATCTCTTCGAGCCGGGCTCCACGATGAAGCCCTTCACCGTCGCCGCCGCGCTCGACGCCGGCATCGTGACACCCGAGACGATGATCCAGACCGCGCCCGGAACGATGACCATCGGCGGCTGGACCATCAGCGACTCGCATCCGAACGGCTTGCTCAGCGTCGCCCAGGTCATCCAGAAGTCGTCGAACGTCGGCGCCGCGAAGATCATGCTCGCCATGGCGCCCGAGCGCGTCGGCACGCTCTATCGCGAGCTCGGCTTCGGCGCGCTCCCGCAAACCGGTTTTCCCGGCGAAGCGCGCGGGCAACTGCGCCCGTGGGCGAAATGGAAGCCGATCGAGCAGGCGACGATGGCCTATGGCCACGGCCTCTCGGTGTCGCTCCTGCAGCTCGCGCGCGCCTACACGATCTTCACGAACGACGGCCAGCTCCTGCCGCTCGCGCTCACGAAGCGCGACGCGCTCCCGATCGGCAAGCCGCTGATTCGCAGGGACACGGCGCAATCGCTGACGCGGATGATGGAAATGGCGGTGCTGCCCGGCGGCACCGCGCCGCGCGCGCAAGTGCCCGGGTATCGCGTCGCCGGAAAGACCGGCACTGCGCACAAGGCCGAGGCGGGAGCCTACGCGGAGCACAAGTACGTCTCCTCGTTCGTCGGATTCGGCCCGGTGGCCGATCCGCGCTTCATCGTCGCCGTGATGATCGACGAACCCGCGGGCGCGAAGTACTACGGCGGCGACATCGGAGCGCCGGTGTTCGCGTCGGTGATGGGCGCGGCGCTTCGCATGATGTCGGTGCCGCCCGATGCGCCGCAGACGCTGCAGCTCACCGCCTCCCCGGAGAAGACCCCGGCGCGGCCGCCCGCGAAGGAAGTGGAAGGATGATCGCGGCCGCCGATTTTCCGCGCACCGCGGGCATGTCGCTCCTCGACCGCCTCGCCCAGCTCGGGGTGCCGCTCGCCGACATCACCGCCGATTCGCGCGCGGTGAAGCTCGCTTCGACCTTCGTCGCCTATCCGGGCACGGTGCTGGACGGGCGCGCATTCATTTCCGAGGCGATCGCGCGCGGCGCCGCGGCCGTGCTCTGGGAGCGGCGCGGTTTCGAATGGGACGAGCGCTGGGAGATTCCCAACCTCGGCATCGACGGCTTGCGCGAAAGGATCTCCGAGATCGCCGGCCACATCTACGGCAATCCGTCGGAGGCGTTGTGGATGGTGGGGGTCACCGGCACCAACGGAAAGACTTCCGTGTCGCAATGGATCGCTTCGGCCTGCGAGGGGCTCGGCCGGCGCTCGGCGGTGATCGGAACGCTCGGCAACGGTCTCGTCGGCGAGCGCGTCGAAGCGAAGAACACCACGCCGGATGCGATCGTGCTGCAACGCCTGCTGGCCGATTACCGCCGCCGCGGTGCGCGCGTCGCCGCGATGGAGGTCTCGAGCCATGGACTCGACCAGGCTCGCGTCGCCGGCATCAAGTACGACGTGGCGGTCTTCACCAACCTCACACGCGACCATCTCGACTATCACCACTCGATGGATGCCTACGCGGAGGCCAAGTACCGGCTGTTTTCCGCGCACGGACTCAAAGCCGCTGTCATCAACGTGGACGACGAATGGGGGGCGCGCTTCGCACCCCGTGTTCAGGGCGGCGGACGCGATGTGATCACCTTCGGCACGAAGGCCGACGCGCGCCTCGTCGCGTCGCGAATTCGACTCGACGAAAGCGGCGTGGGCTTCCACGTCTCGTCCGAATGGGGTTCGGGCGAGGTCGACGCCCCGGTGCTGGGCGCGTTCAATGTTTCCAACCTCATGGCGGTCATCGGCGCGCTGATCGCGGGCGGCTTCACCCTTGCGCAGGCGCTGCGCGCGGCGAGCGCGCTCGAGCCCGTACCCGGCCGCCTCGAGCGCCTGGGCGGCGGCGCGCGGCCCCTGGTCGTCGTCGACTACGCGCATACGCCCGATGCGCTCGAGAAGGCGCTCGAAGCGTTGCGCCCGGCCGTATCGCATCGCCTGATCTGTGTCTTCGGCTGCGGCGGGGATCGCGACGCGGGCAAGCGACCGATCATGGGCGCGATCGCCTCGCGCCTTGCCGATCACGTCATCGTGACCAGCGACAACCCACGCGGCGAAGACCCGCGCAAGATCATCGCGCAGGTGCTCGAAGGGATTCCCGGGGACAAGGCCGAGGCATTCGAGGACCGCCAGGTTGCGATCTTCTCGGCCGTGCACCAGGCCGGGCGCGGCGACGTCGTGCTGCTCGCAGGAAAAGGGCACGAGACGTACCAGGAAATCGCCGGCGCGCGCGCACCCTTCAGCGATCGCGAGGTCGCGCTCGCCGCGCTCGAGCGATGGGAAGGCCCGCAATGAACGGGGCCGATCCGGTGATGCGGCCGCCGGTTCTCATGTGCCTCGACGATGTCGCGCGCGCGGTCGGCGGAAACGTCTACGGATCGCGGGTCGCCATCTCCGGGGTCACCACCGACAGCCGCGCCGTCGCCACCGGTGATCTCTTCGTGGCGATCGTCGGCGAGCGTTTCGACGGCCACGGCTTCGTCGAGGACGCGATGCGCCGCGGCGCGGTCGCCGCGCTGACCGCCCGCCGGGTGCAGGCGGCGCTGCCGATTCCACAGGTGGTCGTCGAAGACACCCGCATCGGCCTGGGGCGGCTCGCCGCCGACTGGCGCGCGCGCTTCAGGTTGCCGCTCGTCGCGCTGACCGGCAGCAACGGCAAGACCACCGTGAAGGAGATGCTCGCCTCGATACTCGCCCAGCATGCGAATGGTTCGCGCGAAGCGGTTCTCGCGACCGAAGGCAATTTCAACAACGACATCGGCATGCCGCTCACGCTCCTCAAGCTGCGCGAGCGCCATCGCTTTGCGGTGATCGAGATGGGCATGAACCATCCGGGCGAGATCGACTACCTCACGCGCATCGCAGAGCCCACGATCGCGCTCGTGAACAACGCGCAGCGCGCGCACATCGGTCTCCTCGGAAGCCTGGAGGCGATCGCGCGCGCCAAGGGCGAGATCTATGCAGGCCTTTCGCCCAGGGGCATCGCGCTGGTGAACGAGGACGAGCCTTTCGCTGCGTATTGGAAAGGCCTCAACGCGGGGCGGCGCATCGTGACTTTCGGCTTGTCTCCCGCGGCCGACGTGCATGCGAGCGCCGAGGGATCGCAGGCGCGCTTCGTCACTCCCGCCGAGGCCTTCGCCGTCACGCTGCAGGTCGCCGGCCGTCACAACCTGCGCAACGCGGCGGCGGCGTGCGCGGCCGCTTATGCGCTCGAGATCGCGCCGCGCGCGATCCAGGCGGGGCTCGCGGCCTTCGCCGGCGTGCCCGGGCGGCTGCAGCGGCGCACGGGAGCGCACGGCGCACGCGTGATCGACGACAGCTACAACGCCAATCCCGAATCGATGCAAGCCGCGCTCGAGGTGCTCGCGGCCGAGCCGGGGCGGCGCATCTTCGTGATGGGCGACATGGGAGAGCTCGGCGAGGAATCGCCCGCCATGCACGCCGAGGTCGGGCGCCTCGCGCGCGAGAAGGGCATCGACGCTCTCCTCGCATTCGGCGCCGAAAGCGCCAACGCCGCGAGAGAGTTCGGGCCCGGCGCGCGGCATTTCGAGAGCCTCGAGGCATTGCTCGCCGCGGCCGCGGACGAGGCGCGCCCCGGCGCGGCGGTCCTCGTCAAGGGCTCGCGCTTCATGCGGATGGAACGGGTCGCCGACGCGCTGGCGGGAGGGGCGTCGCATGCTGCTTGAGCTCGCGCAATGGCTCTCCGAGAATCGCGCCTTTCGCGCCTTCAACGTGTTCACCTACATCACGCTGCGCGTGGTGCTCGCGGCGCTCACCGCGCTCGCGATCTCGTTCATCGTCGGGCCCGCCATGATCCGCAAGCTCACCGCGTTCAAGATCGGGCAGGCGGTGCGCGACGATGGTCCGCAGACGCATCTCATAAAGACCGGCACGCCCACCATGGGCGGCGCGCTGATCCTGGTGTCGGTCGCGGTCACGACGCTGCTGTGGGCCGACCTGCAGAATCGCTATGTCTGGATCTGCCTTCTCACCACCCTCGGCTTCGGCGCGATCGGCTGGGTCGACGACTGGCGCAAGGTCGTCCACCGCAATCCGAAGGGATTGCCGGCGGGCGCGAAGATGCTGTGGCAATCCGTGATCGGCACGACGGCGATCTGCATTCTCGCCTGGACCGCGCGCGTGCCCCAGCAGACCGAGCTCATCGTCCCTTTCTTCAAGACGGTGGCTATCCCGCTCGGCATCGTGGGCTTCGTGATCCTCGGCTATTTCATCGTCGTGGGGTTCTCCAACGCCGTGAACCTCACCGACGGACTCGACGGCCTGGCGATCATGCCGACGGTGATGATCGCTTCGGCCCTCGCGGTGTTCGCGTACGTCACCGGGCACAAGGGATTCTCGGCCTACCTCGGCTTTCCGTTCATCAACGGCGTGGGTGAGCTCGCCGTGTTCTGCGGCGCGATGGCGGGCGCGGGGCTCGCGTTCCTATGGTTCAACGCGTATCCGGCCGAAGTGTTCATGGGCGATGTCGGCGCGCTCGCGCTCGGCGCGGCGCTCGGCATGGTGGCGCTCGTAGTGCGCCAGGAGATCGTGCTGCTGATCATGGGGGGCGTATTCGTCGTCGAGACCCTCTCGGTGATCATCCAGGTGGCCTCCTTCAAGTTGACCGGCAAGCGCGTCTTCCGAATGGCGCCGCTGCATCACCACTACGAATTGAAGGGCTGGAAGGAGAACCAGGTCGTGGTGCGTTTCTGGATCATCACGATGATGCTGGTCCTTTTCGGTTTGTCCACCTTGAAGCTGCGTTGACGACAACCAGGGAGATGGCCAATGACTGGGAAGGGAAGAGCGTTCTCGTTCTTGGGTTGGGTGACACGGGGCTTTCGTGCATTCGCTGGCTCGCGCGGCGCGGCGCGCGGTTGCGCGCGGCCGATACGCGCGAAGCGCCTCCGGCCCTGGGAGCGGTTCGCGCCGGCTTCCCCGCCGTTCGCGTCGAGCTGGGAGCTTTCGACGAAGCGCTCCTGGCGGGCGTGGACGCGATCGCTGCGAGTCCGGGCATTGCGCTCCGCGAGCCGCTTCTACGCGCCGCCGTATCGCGCGGGATCGAAGTCGTCGGCGATGTCGAGATCTTTGCCCGCGAAGTCCCGCACATCGCGCCAGGAGCGCGCGTGCTCGGAATAACCGGCACCAACGGCAAGTCCACGGTGACGGCGCTCGCCGGCGCGATGGGCCGCGCCGCGCGCTTCCGCACGACCGTCGCCGGCAACATCGGATTGCCCGTGCTCGACGCACTGCGGGAATACGGCGAGCGCGCTCGCGGGGCGAGCGCCGAAAGCGATCTCTTCGTGATCGAGCTGTCGAGCTACCAGCTCGAGACCACCGCCAATCTCGCGCTCGACGCCGCGGCGATGCTCAACGTGAGCCAGGACCATCTCGACCGCTACGACTCGATGCAGGGCTACGCGCGCGCGAAGGAGCGGATCTTCATCAACGCCGCCGCGCGAATCGTCAATCGCGACGACGCGTGGAGCCGCGCGATGGGCGGCGAGCGGCCGCTGTCGTTCGGACTGGGCGAGCCGCGCTCGGAGAAGGAGTGGGGGCTCGACCGTGCCCAGGCAGTGCTGCGCCGCGGCGACGAGGACTTGCTCGCGGTGAAGGACATGGGGATGCAGGGGCTGCACAACGCGGCGAATGCTCTCGCGGCGCACGCGCTGGTGAGCTCGATCGGCGCGCCGCGGGCGGCGCTCGACCGGGCGATGCGTGAATTCAAGGGCCTGCCGCATCGGGTCGAGCTCGTCGCTGAGCTCGGCGGCGTGCGCTTCTACGACGATTCCAAGGGCACGAACCTCGGTGCGAGCGTGGCTGCCCTGCAGGGATTGCGTGATCCCGTCGTGCTCATCGCCGGCGGCGACGGCAAGGGGCAAGACTTCGCGCCGCTTGCTCCCGCCGTGAAGGCGCGCGCCCGCGCCGTGGTGGTGATCGGGCGCGATGGCCCGGCCATCGCCGCCGCGCTGAAGGCGACGGGTGTGCCGATCGAACGCGCGGAATCGATGCGCGATGCGGTGAACGCAGCTTTTGCGCGCGCAAGACCGGGCGATGCGGTGCTGCTCTCGCCCGCGTGCGCGAGCTTCGACATGTTCCGCAACTACGCCCATCGCGGCGACGTCTTCGCCGAGTGCGTGCGCAACTTGGGGACAGGTCACAACTCGACGCCGGATGTGCCCTGTCCCCCAACAGGTCACAGCTCGATCCCGGATGTGCCTAATCCCCCCGAGGAGCTCTGATGCTCTACAACCCAGCGCGGCGCGACTCTGGTGTCGACACCGGGCTGGTGTGGTCCGCGATGATCCTCGCCGCATTCGGGTTGGTGATGGTGTACTCCGCATCGATCGCGATGGCCGAAGCGGAACGCTTCACCGGATTTCGCTCGAGCTACTTCCTGGTGCGCCATTCGATCTATCTCGCCATCGGGCTCGCGGTCGCGGCGGCGCTTTTTCGCGTGCCGCTCTGGCTCTGGCAGCGCGGGGCGCCGTGGCTTTTCCTCGCCGGGACATTGCTGCTGGTCGCGGTGCTCATTCCGGGATTGGGACGGGAGGTCAACGGCAGCCGGCGATGGATTCCGCTCGGCATCGCGAGCTTCCAGCCCTCAGAGCTGATGAAGCTCTTCGTGGTCCTTTACGCCGCCGACTACACCGTACGCAAGGCGGCCTTCATGGACGATTTCCGCAAGGGATTCCTGCCGATGTTCGGCGTGATGGCGCTCATCGCCGCGCTGCTCCTGCGCGAGCCCGACTTCGGAGCGCTCGTCGTGGTCACCGTGATCGCGATGGGCATCCTCTTTCTCGGCGGGCTCAACTGGAGGCTGTTCGCGGGCCTCGCGGTGCTCCTCGCGGCGGCGTTCGCCGCGCTGATCGTGGTCTCTCCCTATCGCCTGCAGCGCATCCTCGGTTTCATGGATCCGTGGGCGGACGCCTACGGGAAGGGCTACCAGCTTTCGCATTCGCTCATCGCTTTCGGTCGCGGCGAGTGGCTCGGCGTGGGGCTGGGCGCGAGCGTCGAGAAGCTCTTCTACCTGCCCGAAGCGCACACCGATTTCCTGCTCGCGGTGATCGCGGAGGAGCTCGGCCTGGCAGGGGTCGCCGCGGTGATCACGCTATTCCTCTTCCTCGTGCATCGCGCCTTCGCCGTCGGGCGCCAGGCGGCGAGCCTCGAGCGCTACTTCGCCGCGCTGGTCGCGCAGGGGATCGGCGTCTGGCTCGCGGTGCAGGCGTTCATCAACATGGGCGTGAACATGGGGCTGCTACCCACCAAGGGCCTCACGCTTCCGCTGCTCTCCTTCGGCGGCACCGGCGTCGTGGTGACGTGCATGGCGCTCGCGATCCTGCTGCGGATCGATTGGGAAAATCGATACCTTATGCGCGGAGGTGCTTTGTGACTCCGCGCACGGTATCGATTTCGGCGGAGGCTAACTTGCGTTTCATGCAAGTTAAGCGAGCCACGCGAGCGGGCCGAAGCCAAAATCGCGCAGAGCGAGGTGGATCGTTGTGAGGACGCTCCTCGTCATGGCGGCGGGAACGGGCGGCCACGTCTTTCCGGGCCTCGCCATCGCGCGAGAGCTCGAGTCGCGCGGCTGGAAGATCCATTGGATGGGAACGCCGGCGGGCATGGAGAACAAGCTCGTTGCGCAAGCCGGGTATCCCATCGTCACGGTGAGCATGAGCGGCGTGCGCAGCAAAGGCGCGCTCGCCTGGGCGCTGCTGCCCTTGCGGTTGCTCATCGCTTTCTGGCAATCGACGGTGGCGATCTTTCGCATCCGGCCCGACGTCGTGCTGTCGATGGGCGGATATATCGCCTTTCCCGGTGGAACGATGGCGGTGCTGTGGGGCAAGCCGCTGGTGATCCACGAGCCGGGCGCGGTCGCGGGCCTCACGAACCGCGCGCTCGCCATGGTCGCCGATCGCGTCGTCGGCGGCATCGAGGGCTCGTTCGAGCGCACGGTGCGCGGCAACCTCGCGAGCCACCTGCCCAAACCGAAGCGCGTTCACTGGCTCGGGACGCCGGTGCGTCAGGAGATCGCCGCCGTCCCGGCGCCCGAGGCTCGCTATGCCGGGCGCGGCGGAAAGCTGCGCCTGCTCGTCGTCGGCGGAAGCCTCGGCGCGCAGACGCTGAACGAGCTAGTGGTCGCGGCGCTGCAGGCGCTCGAGCCGCAGGAACGCCCGGACGTCGTGCATCAATCCGGCGAGAGACATTGCGACTCTCTGCGCGTCGTCTACGAGCGCGCCGGCATCGGCGCGGAAGTGCTGCCCTTCGTCCACGACATGGCCGCGCGCTACGCGTGGTGCGACGTCCTCGTGTGCCGCTCGGGCGCGGCCACCATCGCCGAGATCACGGCGGCTGGGATCGCCGCGATCCTCTTTCCGCTCCCCTGGTTCGTCGCCGAAGAGCAGGCGGCGAACGCGCAGTTCCTGGCGGCGCGCAACGCCGGGATCGCGTTGGCGCAGCTCGAGACGTCGCCGGCGCATCTCGCGGCGGTGATGCGCAACCTCACGCGCGACGGGCTCGCGGAAATGGCGCGCCGCGCCCGCTCCCTCGGAAAGCCCGATGCCGCGGCGCGCTGCGCCGATCTGTGCGAGGAGGTCGCGCATGCGGCATAAGGTGAAGCGCATCCACTTCGTCGGCATCGGCGGCTCGGGCATGTCGGGGATCGCCGAGGTTCTCTCGAACCTCGGTTATGGGGTCACCGGCTCCGACATCTCGGAGGGCGCGGTCGTCAAGCGCTTGCGCGGGCTCGGGATTCACGTGGCCATCGGGCATGCCGCCGAGAACATCGCGGGGGCCGATGCCGTCGTCGTTTCCTCGGCCGTGAAGCCCGACAATCCCGAAATCGTGCGCGCGCGCGAGGCGCGCGTTCCCGTCGTGCCGCGCGCGATGATGCTCGCCGAGCTCATGCGCTTCAAGCAGGGCATCGCGATCGCGGGCACGCACGGCAAGACGACGACCACGTCGCTGGTCGCGGCCGTGCTCTCCGAAGCCGGCATGGATCCCACATGCGTGATCGGAGGACGCCTCAACTCCATCGGCACGAACGCCCGCGTCGGGCAGGGCGAGTTCCTGGTCGCAGAGGCGGACGAATCCGACGCATCCTTCCTCTACCTGCAGCCGAGTGTGGCGGTCGTCACCAACATCGACGCCGACCACATGGAGACCTACGGCCAGGATTTCGAGCGCCTCAAGGCGGCATTCGTGGAGTTCATCGGGCACCTGCCGTTCTACGGGCTCGCGGTGATCTGCAAGGACGATGCGAACGTGCGCGCGATCATGCCGTCGATCACGCGGCCGATGCTGACCTACGGCATCGAGTCGGACGCCGACCTCACGGCGCAGAACATTCGCTGGGACAGCGGCCGCATGCGATTCCGCGCGGTGTCCCACAAGAACGGCTCGGCGCCGCTCGACGTGCTCCTCAACCTGCCTGGAATCCACAACGTGCTCAACGCGCTCGCCGTGATCGCGGTCGGCCGCGAGGTGGGCGCTGCGGATGCCGCGATCGCGAAGGCGCTCGCCGAATTCACCGGCGTCGGCCGGCGCTTCCAGCGCTACGGAGAAGTCGCGCTACCGGGCGGCGGACATTTCGCGCTCGTCGACGACTACGGCCACCACCCGGCGGAAATGGCGGCGACGCTCGCCGCCGCGCGCGGCGCATTTCCCGGCCGTCGCCTGCTGCTCGCCTTCCAGCCGCATCGCTTCACGCGCACGCGCGATCTCTTCGAGGATTTCGTGCGCGTGCTCTCGACGGTCGACGAGCTGGTGCTCGCGGAGGTCTACCCGGCGGGCGAAGCGCCCATGGTCGCCGCCGACGGGCGATCGCTCGCGCGAGCCGTGCGCGTCGCTGGCAAGGTCGAGCCGGTCTTCGTCGAGGGCGCCGCGCAGATGCGCGACGCGGTGCTCGCGCGCGTGCGCGACGGCGATGTCGTGGTGACCATGGGCGCGGGCTCGATCGGCCTGCTCGCCGCGGAGCTCTCGCTGGATCGCGCCGTCGTCACGCCAATCGACAAGCTGAGGACCAACGGCTCGCGTCCCGCGGGGCGGAGCTGAGGCGATGGATATGGCCGAGACCACGCGAATCGACACCCAGCCCCGCGGAATCTTGCGGCGCAACGAGCCGATGGCGAAGCACGTGAGCTGGCGCGCGGGGGGCCGCGCGGATGTCTTCTTCCAGCCGGCCGATGTCGAGGACCTGGGCGCGTTCCTGCGCAACCTCGCCCCGGCGACCCCGGTGCTCTTCGTCGGCTTGGGCAGCAACCTGCTGGTGCGCGATGGCGGATTTGCCGGCGCGGTGGTCTTCACCCATCACGCGCTGACCGGCATTCAAGCGGCGGATTTGTCCTTTCGCGCGGGTGCGGGTGTTCCCACGCCCCATCTCGCGCGCTTCGTCGCCAAGCATGGCGGTGGCGGCGCCGAATGGATGGCCGGTGTTCCGGGGACCGTCGGCGGCGCCCTCGCGATGAACGCCGGATGCTACGGCGGCGAGACGTGGAACCACGTGACAGCTGTCGAAACCATCGACCGTGCGGGAACGCTCCATCGGCGCGATCCGGGCGATTACGAGGTCGGCTACCGGCACGTGAGCCTCAAGACGGGCATGGACGAATGGTTCGTGGCCGCGCAATTCGCCTTCGAGCCGGGCGACGAGAAGGCTGCGATGGCGCGCATGCGCGACCTGCTCGCGAAGCGCGTGGCGACGCAGCCGCTCAGCCAACCGAACGCGGGCAGCGTCTTCAGGAATCCCTGGGGCCACCACGCCGCGCGCCTGATCGAGGCGTGCGAGCTGAAGGGCTTCGCGATCGGCGCCGCGCAGGTCTCGCCGAAGCACGCGAATTTCATCGTGAATCTCGGCGGCGCGCTCGCCGCCGACATCGAGGCGGTCATCGACCACGTGCAGGTGACGGTGGCGGCAAAGACGGGAATCGAGCTCGTGCGCGAGGTGCGCATCGTGGGAGCCGCGCATGGCTAGCGGCTTCGGCAAGGTCGCGGTGCTCATGGGCGGACCTTCCGCCGAGCGCGAGATCTCGCTGCTTTCGGGGCGCGGGGTGCTCGCCGCGCTGCAATCGAAGGGCGTGGCCGCGCACGCGTTCGACCCAGCGGAGCGCGAGCTCTTCGACTTGAAGCGCGAGGGCTTCGCGCGCGTGTTCATCGCGCTGCATGGACGCTTCGGCGAGGACGGCACGGTGCAGGGCGCACTCGAAGTGATGAAGATTCCCTACACGGGCAGTGGCGTGATGGCCTCGGCGCTCGCGATGGACAAGTGGCGAACGAAGCTCGTGTGGGACGCCTCGGGAATCGCGACACCGCGCTTCGCGATGGTGAGCCTCGCGACGCCGTGGGAACGGCTCGCCGAGACGCTGGGATTGCCGCTGATCGTCAAGCCCGCGCGCGAGGGATCGACCATCGGCCTCACGCGCGTGGACTCGCTCGGCGAGTTCAACGCGGCCTACGCGCTCGCGGCGCGCTACGACAACCTGGTCATGGCCGAGGAGTTCGTCGCGGGCCAGGAGCTCACCGCTTCGATCATCGGGGAAGAGGCGCTCCCGCTGGTTCGGATCGAAGCGCCCAAGGGCAACTACGACTACCAGAACAAGTACTTCACCGACGTCACGAAGTATCACTGCCCCTCAGGGATTCCCCGGGAGATCGAAGACGAGATCCGCGAGGTGGCGCTCAAGTCTTTCCGCGTGCTGGGTTGCCGCGGATGGGGACGCGCCGACGTGATGCTGCGGGCGGATGGGTCGTATTCGTTCCTCGAGTTGAATACGTCGCCCGGCATGACCGGCCATAGCCTCGTGCCCATTGCGGCGCGCGCCGTGGGTGTGGAGTTTCCCGAGCTGTGCGTGCGCATCCTCGAGCTGGCCGCGCTCGATGGCGGGCCCGCCGCGCCATGAAGACGACGCCCGCCCTTCGCCAACGAATCGGCCGCGCCTCGGCCGGTGTCGCCGTCGTGACGCTGCTCGGGGTGGCGGCCTGGTATGGCTACGACGCGGTCGTGTCGCAGCCGGTGAAGCGAGTTCTCTTCTCGGGCTCCACCGAAAGGATTCCGGCTGCTGCGCTCGATGCGCTCGCGCGCGACATCCAGGCGGCGCCGGGCGGCGCCTCGCTTGCGGCGGTTCGCGACGCCGCGCGCCGGATTGCCTGGGTACGCGATGCGACGGTGCGGCGGCGGTTTCCGGATACGGTGGAAATCCAGCTTGAAACCCACGTGCCGCTCGCGCGCTGGAACGAAGCGGCGCTCGTCAGCCGGCGGGGCGACGTGTTCGTCGCCGGCTACGACGCGGTGTTGCCACGCTTCCGCGGAGCCGACGGCGCCGCGCCGGTCATGGCGCGCCAGTACCCCGCGCTCGCCGCGGCTCTCGCTCCCCTGGGAAGCGCGATCGCGGAAGTGCGCCTCTCGGCGCGTGGCGCGTGGCAGGTGACCCTCGATTCCGGGCTCGACCTCGATCTCGGGCGCGGCGGCGTCGAGGCGCGAATCGCGCGCTTCGCGTCCGCGTGGCCGGAGCTCGCGGCGCGCGGCATCGCGACCGCGCACGCCGACCTGCGGTATCCGAACGGATTCGCGCTGCGCAGGACCAGGGCCCAATGATCGTCAATCGCGCCCGCGAAACCCGCAATCTCTTGGTCGCCCTCGACATCGGCACGTCGAAGATCGTCACGCTCGTCGCGGAGATCACGTCCGAGGACACGCTGAACCTCATCGGCATGGGGAGCCATCCGTCGCGCGGGCTCAAGAAGGGCGTCGTGGTGAACATCGAGTCCACGGTGAACGCCATCCAGCGCTCGCTCGAGGAGGCGGAGCTCATGGCCGACGCCAAGATCAAGGAGGTTCTCACCGGGATCGCGGGCAGCCACATCAAGAGCTTCAACTCGCACGGCATGGTCGCGATCAAGGACAAGGAAGTCCAGCAATACGACATCGAGCGCGTGATCGAGACGGCGCGCGCGGTGAACATTCCGATGGAACAGCAAGTTCTCCATATCCTGGAACAGGAGTTCGTGATCGACGGCCAGGGCGGCGTACGCCAGCCGCTCGGCATGAGCGGCATGCGGCTCGAGGTGAAGGTGCACATCGTCACCGGCGCCGTCTCGGCGGCGCAGAACATCATGAAGTGCGTGCGCCGTTGCGGCCTCGAAGTGCGCGATCTCATGCTGCAGCCGCTCGCCTCGGCGGATGCGGTGCTCCTGGATGACGAGCGCGATCTCGGCGTGTGCCTCGTGGACGTCGGCGGCGGCACGACGGACATCGCGGTCTTCACGGACGGCGCGATCCGGCACACCTCGGTGATTCCGATCGCGGGCGACCAGATCACCAACGACATCGCGATGGCGCTGCGCACGCCGACGAAGGACGCCGAGGAGCTGAAGATCACCCACGGCGTGGCGCTGCGCCAGCTCGCGAGCGCGAACGAAATGATCGAGGTGCCCGGCGTGGGAGACAGGGGCCCGCGCGAGCTCTCGCGGCAGACGCTGGCAGAAGTGATCGAGCCGCGCGTCGAGGAGCTGTACTCGCTCATTCAAAGGGAGCTCAGGTCTTCCGGATTGGAAGAGCTGCTCTCCTCGGGAATCGTCATCACCGGCGGCTCCGCGCTCATGAAGGGGATGGTGGAGCTCGGCGAGGAAGTCTTTCACATGCCGGTACGCGTCGGCGTGCCGCAGTACTCGGGCGCCCTCGCGGAAGTGGTCCGCAATCCGCGCTATTCGACCGGCATCGGGCTACTCATCGCCGGTCTCGAGCAGGTGAAGCGCGACCGCCACGCAAAGATGCAGGGCGCGGGATTCAAGGACGTATTCGAGCGGATGAGGGGCTGGTTCAAGAGCAATTTCTAGGTGCTTTACGCAACGCGCAACAACAAAGGAGACGACAAATGATCGAGCTGTTGGAAAGCCAGTCACCGGAAGCGGTGATCAAGGTGGTGGGGGTGGGAGGCTGCGGAGGCAACGCGGTCGATCACATGATCAACAACGGCGTGCAGGGGGTGGAGTTCATCACCATGAACACCGACTCCCAGGCGCTCAAGCGCAATCTCGCGAAGACGACGCTGCAGCTGGGTCCCGGCGTGACCAAGGGGCTCGGCGCGGGCGCGAACCCGGAAGTCGGGCGGCTTGCCGCCGAGGAGGACCGCGAACGCATCGTCGAGCTCATCAGCGGCGCGGACATGCTCTTCATCACCGCCGGCATGGGTGGCGGCACGGGCACGGGTGCGGCGCCGGTGGTCGCGGCGATCGCGCGCGAGCTCGGCATCCTCACCGTCGCGGTGGTCACCAAGCCGTTCGCCTTCGAGGGCAAGCGCCAGAAGGTCGCCGCGGTCGGCATCGACCAGCTGAAGCAGCACGTGGACTCGCTCATCATCATCCCCAACGACCGCCTCATGCAGGTCCTCGGGGAGGACGTGACCTACGAAGACGCGTTCCGCGCCTCGAACGACGTGCTGAACGGAGCGGTTGCCGGCATCGCGGAGGTCATCAACTGCCCGGGCATGGTGAACGTCGACTTCGCCGACGTCCGCACGGTCATGAGCGAGAACGGCGTCGCGATGATGGGGTCAGCCACGGCGTCAGGCCCCGAGCGCGCGCAGATGGCCGCCGAGCAGGCGGTGCATTCGCCGCTTCTCGAGGACATCCATCTCGCTGGCGCGCGCGGCGTGCTGGTGAACATCACGGCGAGCCACTCCATGAAGCTGAAGGAGGTGCACGAGGTGATGAACACGATCCGCTCGTTCACCGCCGAGGATGCCACCGTGATCTACGGCAGCGTCATCGACGAGGCGATCGGGGACGCATTGCGCGTGACTATCGTCGCGACGGGCCTGGGCGGCGCCGCAGCGCAGCGCAACCCGGTGATGCAGGTCGTTCCGCGCACCGGGACCGACGATGCGACCGCGGGTGGGGGCGTCAACTACGACGAGCTCGACCAGCCGACCGCGATTCGCCGCCGGCGCGACATGACCATCGAAGCGATGAAGCATTCGGGCGTCGACATCCTCGACATCCCGGCCTTCCTGCGCAAGCAGGCGGACTAGAGCTTTCTCGCTTCATTCCCGGCCGGCGCCGTCTCCCGCCGGCCGGTGACGCATCGCCTTCACGGGCATGGCGTTCCGCCATGCCCGTTCTGTTTGGGAGCTTCAACCAACCCCCTGATATAATTCAGGAATAATGATTCGCCAAAGAACCCTCAAAAGCGCGGTCCGCGCGACCGGCGTCGGCCTGCACACGGGCCGCAAAGTGACGATGGCGCTGCGGCCGGCGGCCATCGATACCGGGATCGTGTTCTGTCGCTCGGATCTAGCCGGCAACCCGGCCATCCCGGCGCGCGCGCACAACGTCGGCAGCACGACGCTCGCCACGGTGCTCGAGAAGGACGGCACCCGCGTTTCGACTGTCGAGCATCTCATGTCGGCTTTCGCCGGCCTGGGCATCGATAACGCGTACGTCGACGTCTCGGGCGAGGAAGTGCCGATCATGGACGGCAGCGCCGGAACTTTCGTGTTCCTCATTCAATCGGCGGGCATCGAGGAGCAGCCGGCGCCGAAGAAGTACCTGCGCGTGCTCAAGCGCGTCGAGCTCGAGCAAGGCGACAAGAAGGTGCGCCTCGAGCCGTTCAACGGATTCAAGATCGCGTTCTCGATCGAATTCGACCACCCGGTCTTCGACGCGTCGCAGTCGGAAGTGATCGTCGACTTCGCCGATGTGTCGTACGTGCGCGAGATCGCGCGCGCGCGCACGTTCGGCTTCACCCAGGAAGTCGAATCGATGCGCTCGAAGGGGCTGGGCCGCGGCGGCTCGCTCGACAACGCGATCGTCATCGACGATTTCCGCGTTCTCAACGCCGACGGGCTTCGCTTCGACGACGAGTTCGTGAAGCACAAGGCGCTGGACGCGGTCGGCGACCTCTACATGCTCGGACGCCCGCTCATCGGCGCGTTCTACGGCCACAAGTCCGGCCACGCGCTCAACAACCTCCTTGCACGCAAGCTGCTCGCGGACCCGGACGCGTGGGAAGAGGTCACCTTCGATGCCGTGGAGTCGGTCCCGCGCGCTTTCGCGAACCTGCAGCTCCTGCCGCAATAGACTATTTCGTGCGCCTCTTCGCCGAGGCGGCGATGCGCTCGAGCGTCTCCTTCAGGGGAGAGTCGGAAAGCCGTCCGGCGACACGCGAGAGCGTCTCCCGCGGCACGTCGCCCCGCTCGATGACCCGGCGACGCGGCTTGCCGTCGCTCACTTGAACTTCGATACGTATTGAATTAAGCTCCTGATCCTCTGAATGTTTCGGGGATTTCCGCGCGTTATCGCGCAACCCCTCGAGCAGTCGGGGCGCGATCTGTCTCAAGGCGGCAGCAACCGGTCCGCTGGTCGCGAAAACCACAACAGTCGTTCCGTCGATGGCGCATACCCGGCTTGCAGCGGCAAGTTGCTCGGGTGCAATGGTCCGATAGCGTCTTTGCAGGCGCTTGATGCGTTCCAGCCGCTCGGCGAGCGGCCTGAGGTCGTTGTTTTCGCCAAGAAACTTAGAAACGGGATCGGAAGCCATCGGGAGCGAAGGGGAGGGTCGAGTGAACATTATTCTCGTTTCGGACAGTCTCGCGAAGAGCCGGCACGTCACGCTCTCGCAGACCCAGGTCGTTTTCGTCGCGCTCGGCATCCTTCTGTCGGGATTCATCCTCGCGATGGCGACCTACGTCGTCACCATGAAGTTTGCCGTCGACTTGCGCAACCCCTATTTGCGCACGCTGCTCGCCGCCCTGCACGAAGACGAGCTCAAGCGCAACGAGGCGCAGATGAAGGAAAACCTCAACGCGCTCGCGGTGAAGGTGGGCGAGCTGCAGGCGCGGATCCTCCGCCTCGATGCTTTCGGCGAGCGCCTCGCGCGCGCCGCGGGCATCAAGCGCGAGGAATTCCGCTTCGACGAGACGCCGGGCCAGGGTGGACCCGCGCCGCAAGCGAGCCGCGACCTGACGGTCGAGGAATTCAACCAGATGCTCGCGGAAATCTCGCGTGTGCTCGAAGACCGCAGCGACAAGCTCGGCGTGCTCGACTCCTTCCTCATGGACGATCGCCTTGCGCGCAAGACCGTCCCCACGACGATGCCCGTTGCCGCCGGCTACTACTCCTCGAATTACGGCTACCGGCTCGACCCGATCACCGGCCGCTCGAGCTTCCATACCGGGGTCGACATCATCGCGGCGCCCGGCACCGCCGTCGTGGCTGCGGCGGGCGGGGTCGTTTCCTCGTCGGGCTTCATGGCGGAGTACGGCAACGTGGTGGAGATCAACCACGACAACGGCCTTCTTTCCCGCTACGCCCACCTCTCGAAGAGCCTCGTGAAGGTCGGCGACGTGGTCATGAAGGGGCAGCTCATCGCGCAAGTCGGCAGTACCGGACGCACCACCGGGCCGCACCTGCACTTCGAAGTACGCGAGAAGGGCATCCCCTTGAACCCCAACAAGTTCCTGTCACTCGGCAAGAACGAAGTGCTGATCAAGGCGGCGGTGAAGCGCTGAGCGGGAACGCCTTGTCCCGGGGACGGCCCGTCCCCATTTGTCCCGTATAATTCACGTCGGCCGGCCCCTCCAGGGCCGGTTTCCGCATCGGTGTTCAATTCCCGTCCCCTGAACGGGGACCCCAGGCTTCATTTCCCGTGCTCAATACCGCTCTCAAGGCCATCTTCGGCAGCCGCAACGACCGACTCCTCAAGCAATACCGGAAGACCGTCGGCGCCATCAACGCGCTCGAGCCGCAGTTCGAGAAGCTCTCCGACGACGAGCTGCGCGCGAAGACTCCAGAGCTCAAGCAGAAGATCGCCGCCGGCGCCGCGACTACGGATGTGCTCCCCGAGGCCTTCGCGGTGGTGCGCGAAGTGTCGAAACGGGTGCTGCAGATGCGCCACTTCGACGTCCAGATGATCGGCGGCATCGCGTTGCACGAAGGCAAGATCGCCGAGATGCGCACCGGCGAAGGCAAGACGCTCGTCGCGACGCTGCCGTCCTACCTGAACGCGCTCGAGGGCAAGGGCGTTCACGTCGTCACCGTCAACGATTACCTCGCCAAGCGCGACGCCGAGTGGATGGGCCGCATCCACCGCTTCCTCGGCCTCACGGTGGGCGTGGTCGTGCCGCAGATGGATTCGGCGGATAAGCAGGCGGCCTACCAGTCCGACATCACCTACGGCACCAACAACGAATTCGGCTTCGATTACCTGCGCGACAACATGGCGACCCAGGTCGCGGAGCGCTTCCAGCGCGGGCTGCACTACGCGATCGTCGACGAGGTCGACTCGATCCTGATCGACGAGGCGCGCACGCCCCTCATCATTTCCGGGCAGGCCGAGGATTCCACGGAGCTCTACCGGCGCATCAACGAGCTGATCCCGAGACTCTCGAAGCAGGAGAAGGAGGATGCGCCGGGCGACTATTTCGCCGACCTGAAGATGCACACGGTCACGCTCTCGGAGCTGGGCCACGAGCACGCCGAAGAGTTGATGGAGAAGGCGGGGCTCCTTCCGGCGGGGGCGAGCCTCTACGATCCGTCCAACATCATCCTCATGCATCACCTTTACGCGGGGGTCCGGGCGCACGCGCTGTATCACCGCGACCAGCATTACGTCGTCCAGAACGACGAAGTGGTCATCGTCGACGAGTTCACCGGCCGCATGATGGCCGGCCGCCGCTGGTCCGATGGGCTGCACCAGGCCGTCGAGGCGAAGGAAGGGACCTCGATCAAGAACGAGAGCCAGACGCTCGCCTCGATCACGTTCCAGAACTACTTCCGCCTGTACAAGAAGCTCGCCGGCATGACCGGCACCGCCGACACCGAGGCTTTCGAGTTCTCGACGATCTACAACCTGGAAACCGTGCTCATTCCGACGCACCGGCCGATGGTGCGCAAGGACTTGAACGACCAGGTCTTCATCACCGCGAAGGAAAAGTACCAGGCGATCATCGACGACATCAAGGAACGCACGGCGAAGGGCCAGCCGATCCTCGTGGGCACGACCTCGGTCGAGAACTCGGAGCTGCTCTCCGCGATGCTGCAGAAGGAAAAGATGGAGCACAACGTGCTGAACGCGAAGCAGCACGCGCGCGAAGCCGAGATCGTCGTGCAGGCCGGGCGCATCGCGCAGATCACGATCGCGACCAACATGGCCGGGCGCGGCACGGACATCGTGCTCGGCGGCAACCCCGATCCCGAAATCCAGAAGTTGAAGGCCGATGAGGCGCTCATCGAAAGCGAAAGGGAGCGGCGCATCGCCGATGTGCGGGAAAGCTGGCAGAAGCTGCACGAATCCGTGGTCGCGTCAGGGGGGCTGCACATCATCGGCTCCGAACGCCACGAGTCGCGGCGCATCGACAACCAGCTGCGGGGCCGCAGCGGCCGGCAGGGCGACCCGGGAGCGAGCCGCTTCTTCCTCTCGTTCGAGGATCCCCTCCTCAAGATCTTCGCCGGCGAACGCCTGCAGGCGATCATGCGCTCGCTCAAGATTCCCGAGGGCGAGCCGATCGAGGCGCGCATGGTGACGCGCTCGATCGAGAACGCGCAGCGCAAGGTCGAGGCGCGCAACTTCGACATCAGGAAGCAGCTGCTCGAGTACGACGACGTCGCCAACGACCAGCGCAAGGTCATCTACCAGCAGCGCAACGAGCTCCTCGAATCGAAGGAGATCTCCGAGACCATCAGCGCGATCATCGCAGACGTGCTCGCCTCGATGGTGCGCGAGTTCATCCCGCCGGAGAGCGTCGAGGAGCAGTGGGACGTCCCGGCCCTCGAGCGCAAGCTCGAAAGCGAGTATTTCCTGAAGGTGCCGGCGGGCGAGTGGGTGCAGGCGGACACCACGGCCGATTCCGACAAGATCGCCATCCGCCTGATCGAAACCGCCCACAAGGAATACAAGGCCAAGTTCTCGCCCGTCGACCCGGAGGTGCTGCTCAACTACGAGCGCGCCGTGATGCTCCAATCCATCGATACGCACTGGCGCGAGCACCTCGCGGCGCTCGACTACTTGCGCCAGGGCATTCACCTGCGCGGCTACGCTCAGAAGCAGCCGAAGCAGGAATACAAGCGCGAGGCCTTCGAGCTCTTCGCGGCCATGCTCGATTCGATCAAGCGCGAGGTCACGCGTCACCTGATGGCGGTCCAGATCCGCACCCAGGAACAGGTCGAGGAAGCCGAACGCCGGGCGGAGGAAGCGGCGCGCGCAGTGAAGAACATCCAGTACCAGCATCCTGACTACAACGTGGCGCAGTCCGCGCCCGGGGATGAGGGCTCGTCCGGCGATATGCCCGCCCCTTCGCAGGCGCCACCCGCGGAGCCCTTCATTCGCTCGACGCAGAAAGTCGGCCGCAACGATCCGTGCCCCTGCGGCTCGGGCAAGAAATTCAAGCACTGCCACGGCCGGCTGTCTTAAGACCGGGGTCAGACCCCTCGTTCCGAATGAAAGAACACCCGGGACAGGTCGATTCGTTGTCGCTCATAATCCGTTCTCTCATTCGGAACGAGGGGTCTGACCCCTAATGGCCGTCAAGCTCGAGCCGCCCCGCGCGGAAGACCTGCTCACGATTTCCGGCGTGCGTCTCGGAATCGCCCGCGCGGGCATTCGCAAGCCCAATCGCAAGGACCTCCTCGTCGTCGCCATCGACGAAGGCGCCCGGGTCGCGGGCGTCTTCACGCGCAACCGCTTCAGCGCCGCGCCGGTTTTCGTCTGCCGCGAGCACCTTGCCGGGAAGGAGCAGGTTCGCGCGATCGTCGTGAACACGGGCGTGGCGAATGCGGGCACCGGGGAGGAAGGCGTGGCGAATGCGCGCGCCACGTGCTCCGCGGTCGCCCATGCGCTTGGGCTCGAGGCGGTGCAGGTGCTGCCGCTTTCGACGGGGGTCATCATGGAGCCACTGCCGATCGAGCGGGTCGAAGCGGGCCTCCCGGCGTGCATCGAAGACCTCGCCGCCGGTCACTGGGCATCGGCCGCGGAAGCGATCATGACCACGGACACGGTGCCCAAGGCCGTGTCCCGCCAGGTGGTGATCGACGGGCGGACCATCACCGTGACCGGCATCGCCAAGGGCGCCGGAATGATCCAGCCGAACATGGCCACCATGCTCGGAATCATCGCGACCGACGCGGTCGTCGGGCGCGACACGCTGCAGCACCTGGCGGCGCTCGTGGCCGAGCGCTCCTTCAATCTCGTCACCGTCGACGGCGACACGTCGACCAACGATTCGCTGCTTCTCGTCGCCACCTGCCGCGCGGGCAACGCGAAGATCGTCGGCGAGGGCACGGCTGAGTTCGCGCATCTCGCGGACACGGTCACCGAGGTCGCGCAGCTGCTCGCCCAGGCGATCGTCCGCGACGGCGAGGGCGCGACCAAATTCATCACCATCGCGGTCGACGGCGGCCTGACTCGCGACGAGTGCGTGCGCGTCGGCAAGTCGATCGCGCATTCGCCGCTCGTGAAGACCGCGTTCTTCGCTTCCGATCCGAACCTCGGCCGCATCCTCGCCGCGATCGGCAACGCCGGGATCGACGATCTGGACGCCGCGAAAGTGACGCTGCACCTGGGCAACGTGCTCGTTGTCGAGAATGGCGCGCGCGCCGCGAGCTATACCGAGGCGCAAGGCAAGGCGGTGATGAAGCCCGCGGAAATCACGATTCGCGTGTCGCTTGGCAGGGGCATCGAGGCGGCGACGGTGTGGACCTGCGATTTCTCCTACGACTACGTGAAGATCAACGCCGACTACCGGAGCTGACGGCCATGGCGGACTCGCGCAGCACAAAGCCGCAACTCGAGCGGTATTACGCCCGGCGCGCGGCCGAATACGAAAGGATCTACGACAAGCCCGAGCGCCAGCACGAGCTCGAATGGCTGCGCCATCGCGTGCCGGAGCTGCTGCGCGAGCGCGTTGTGCTGGAGGTCGCCTGCGGCACCGGTTATTGGACGCAGTTCATCGCCCGCACCGCGCGAAAGGTGCATGCGTGCGACATCAACGAAGCGGTGCTCGAGATCGCGCGCGAGAAGCCGATCCCGCGCGACCGGGTCGAGTTCTTCAGGGCCGACGCGATCTCGCTCGAAGGCGTTCCGGTGGACTGCGATGCGGCGTTCGCGGGATTCTGGTGGTCGCACGTGCGCAAGAGCGAGCTCGCGAAATTCGTCGCCAACCTCTCCGCGAAGCTCGCGCCGGGCTCGCTCGTGATGATGCTCGACAACCGTTTCGCCGAAGGCAGCTCGACCGCGACGTCGCGCCGCGACGCCGAGGGCAACACCTACCAGATGCGCAGCCTCGCCAATGGCGAGGAGCACGAGGTTCTCAAGAACTTTCCCACGGCCGCGGAGCTTGCCGACGCGATACGGCCGGTCGCTGCCCAGGCGCACCTCGAGTCGCTGAAGTACTACTGGCTCATGGTCGCCCACCTGAAATGACGGACTGGACGCGGCTCATCGAGCGCCTCGAGGCCTTTCTTGCGCGAGTAGAGCGGTTGTTGCCGCCGGCGGCCGAGCCGGTGGATTGGAAATCCGCGACGGCATTCCGCTGGCGCAAGCACGCGCAAGGCGGTTACCTGCAGGCAGTGCGCCACCCGCACGCGGTCCGCTTGACCGACCTGCGCGACATCGACGAGCAGAAAAAGCGCTTGCGGGAGAACACGCTGCAGTTCGTCGAAGGCCGTCCGGCCAACAACGTGCTGCTGACCGGGGCGCGCGGCACCGGAAAGAGCTCGCTGGTCAAGGCCGCGCTGAACGAATTCTCGCGCAAGGGGCTGCGGCTCATCGAGGTGGACAAGCGCGACCTTGTCGACCTTCCCGACATCGTGGATCTCATCGCGGATCGTCCGGAGCGCTTCGTCGTCTTCTGCGACGACCTCTCGTTCGAAGCTTCCGACGCGGGATACAAGGCGCTCAAGGTTGCGCTCGACGGGACGATCGCGGGCTCCGCCGAGAACCTGCTGATCTACGCGACTTCGAACCGGCGTCATCTCATGCCGGAATTCATGGATGAAAACCTCGAGGCGCGGCGCGTCGGCGGCGAGATCCATCCGGGCGAGACCACCGAGGAGAAGATATCGCTCTCCGAGCGCTTCGGCATCTGGCTCTCGTTCTATCCGTTCGACCAGGAAGAGTACTTGGACATCGCATCCCACTGGGTCGAGACGCTCGGCGGCAGGGTCGACGACGCCATGCGCAAGGCGGCGCTGCTCTTCGCGCTCGAGCGCGGCTCCCGCAGCGGGCGCGTCGCGTGGCAGTTCGCGCGCGACCACGTGGGCCGGCACGGGAAAAAAGGGAAGTGACGCCCATCACGGATGTCGCCGCGGCCGTCATCGAGCGCCCGGGTGAATTCCTGCTGGCGCAGCGGCCCGAGGGCAAGCCCTACCCGGGGTACTGGGAGTTTCCCGGCGGCAAGATCGAGCCCGGCGAGGACGCGCTCGGCGCGCTCGCGCGCGAGCTGCGCGAGGAGCTGGGCATCCAGGTGCGCGAAGCGACACCCTGGATCACGCGCGTGTACACGTACACACATGCCACGGTGCGGCTCCATTTCTATCGCGTGGGCGCGTGGGACGGCGAGCCGCGGCCGCTGGAGGACCAGGCGATCGCCTGGCAGCGCGTGGGGCATGCCGACGTCTCTCCGATGTTGCCGGCCAACGCCCCGGTGCTCGCGGCGCTCGCGCTCCCGGCCGTGATGATCGTATCGAACGCCGAGGAGGGGCTCGATGACTGGATTCTCGACCTTTCGAAGGCGGTGTTGCGCGAGCCGCTGCTCGTCCAGATCCGCGAGAAGCAATGGGAGCGCCTGCGCATCCAGCACCTCCTGTCGCGCGCCCTCGCGCGCGTTCAACCCTTCGGATCACGCCTTGTCGTCAATAGCGACTGCGGAGCTTTTCCGCAAGCCACCGGCATGCACCTCACGGCGGCGGCGCTGATGGCGGCGAAGGTACGTCCCGACTTGCCCCTCGTCGGTGCGTCCTGCCATGACGAACGCGAGCTGGACCACGCGAGCGAGATCGGTGTCGACTACGTCGTCGTCGGGCCGGTGAAGAAAACGCCTTCGCATCCTCAGGCGATACCGTTGGGATGGGATCGATTCACCGCGCTGATTCGCAACCGCCCGGCGCCCGCCTATGCGATCGGCGGGCTGGCGCGTGTCGACTTGCCCGAAGCGCGGCGCCGCGGCGCGCACGGCGTCGCACTGCGCAGCGCGGCTTTCGAATCCTTGCGGAGCGAATCACCCGATCCTGCCTAGCCGGCAGGCGAAATCAGGGCGGTGACGTCCAGGCACGACGCAAGCTCGCGCGCGACAGGCGGCACGCCGTGGGGCAGCCGTCCCAGCAGCGGCACGTCGAGCCGGGCTTCGAGCGCCGCGACATTCTCGTCGTGCGCGGCCATGGCGGGGTCGATGCGGTTCGCGATCCATCCCGCGAGTCGTAGACCCGCCTGCGAGACGGCCTCGCCCGTGAGCAGTGCGTGATTGAGGCATCCAAGGCGCATCCCGACCACGAGCACGACCGGCAGATCGAACTCGCGGGACAGGTCGATCGAGTCCAGCTCGTCGCCCAACGGCACGCGAAACCCTCCGACCCCTTCGACTACGACGAACGGTGCAAAGGATGCGATGCGGTCGAACGCATCGCGAATCGCCTCGAGCGAAATGGTGCGGCCCTCGCGCGCGGCGGCGATGTGGGGCGCGAGCGCTTCGCGCAGGAGCACAGGGGTCACCGCATCGGCCGCGCCCTCATCGAGCTCTGCGGCGGCCATCAGCGCGAGGGTATCTTCGTTGGCCCATCGGCCCGAGCGCATCACCGCGCCGGCCGCCACGGGCTTGAAGGGATGCGCGCGCACGCCGCGAACCCGAAGAGCGTGAATCAACGCGCAAGCGGCGAGGGTCTTGCCGACGCCGGTGTCGGTTCCGGTGACGAAGATGCCGCGCGCCATCAGCCGCCTCGTGGGTGGAAGTCGACGACCTGGCGTCCGTCGGCGCTGCGGCGCGGCATAGCCTTCCACGCGTGGCCATAGATGACCTCGAATGTCGCGGGAAGGGCGCCCTCCCGGCGCATCGATTCGTAGCGCTCGACCATCCTTGTCCAGCGGCCTCTTCCCGACAGACCGCGCGGCCGGCCAGGCAGCGCGTTGTGCGCGCCGATGGCCTTGAGATCGCGCGCGACCGCGTCCACGCTTTCGTACTCGAGCGTGATCATCTCCATCTCCATCACCGGATCCGCGAATCCCGCGCCGACCAGGCAATCGCCCAGGTCGTGCATGTCGACGAAAGAATTGACGTGAGCGTGGCCGTCCACGGCGCCGAACGCGCTACGCAATTCCTTGAGCGTGTCGGGGCCGAAGGTCGAGAAGAGGAGGAGTCCGCCGGGGGACAGCACGCGCGCAGCCTCCGGCAACGCAGCCGATGGGCGGCACCACTGCAGGGTGAGGTTCGAGAAGACGAATTGCGCACAGCCGCCGGGGAGCGGCAGGCGCTCGGCGTCCGCGCAGACCAGGCGAGGCGTGCGGGGCATGAACGTCCGCCGCCACCAGGGTGTCCGGTGCCGCGCGACGCGCAGCATGTTGAGGGCGAGGTCTATTCCGAGCACGTCGGCCCGCGGATAGCGCTTCGAGAGGGGGTCGAAGAAGGCTCCCGTGCCGCTGCCCAGATCGATGATGCGCGCGGGATCCAGCCGCATCGGCTCGAGGTGCGCGAGCAGGCGCTCGCCCACTTCGCGCTGGAGGAATGCGCTCTTGTCGTAGCGCTGCGCCGCACGCTCGAACGAGCGACGGACGGCGCGCTTTTCGGGAATCGCATTCTCAGCCATCGAGCCCCTCCAGGGCGTGGGCGACGGCGTCGCGATCGGAGACGAACGGCAGGTGCGCCGCTGTCGGCAGCTCTACAAGCTCGGCATTCGGCATCGAGCGCGCGAGCCAGCGTCCGGCTTCGATCGGCACGATTCGGTCGCGTACGCCATGAATCACCAGCGCACGCACCGCGAGATGCGCGGCATCCCGTCGAAGATCCGTCGTTCGAAGCAAGTCGATGCCCGCGCCGAGCGCCGAGGCGGACGGGCCGCCGCGTTCGTTCAAGCCGCGCGCGAGCGCGCGAATCGCTTCGCGTGTCTTGCCGTCCCCGAGCGCGTTGAGGCGGACGAATGTCGAGAGCGTGGCCGGTGCGTCCCTGCGCAAGTCGTCCGCGAAGCCTTCGAGTGTCGATGGCGCCATGCCGTGCGGCCATCCCTTGCGGGCGACGAAGCACGGCGTGCCGGCCATCACCGCCAGCGCCCGCACCTTTCCGGGATGGCGGCGCGCGAGCCGCTGCGCGACCAGCCCCCCCATCGACCATCCGGCGACGAGGGCGTCGTCGGGAATTGTCCGCGCGACCTCGTCGACGAGCGCGTTCAACGAACCGAGGGCGCGATGGCGCGAATACCCATGACCCGGCAGGTCGACGAGATGGACCCGGCGGCTGCGAGCGAGGCGCTCGGCAAGGTCCGTCCAGATGCCGGAATCGAATCCCCAACCGTGCAGGAGAACGAGCGGCCGGCCGCGACCGCGAATCTCCATGTGCAAGGTCATGCGAGGCTATCGGCCAATGCGCGCGCCAAGCCTTGCACATCGGCTGCCCCGTGCGCGGCGCTGATGGAGATGCGCAGCCGCGAGGTGCCCTCGGGGACCGTCGGCGGCCGGATCGCGGGAACCAGATAGCCCAACGCACGCAGCCGGGATGAGACCTCGAGCGCGCGTGCGTCGCCGCCCACCGCGAGCGGCTGGATCGCGGTCATCGAATCGGCAAGGTTCACTTTTTCGCGCGCGCACGCCGCGCGGAATTCCGCGATGCGCCGGTGCAGGCGCGCGACAAGATCGCCATCGGCCGCGAGGAGGTCGATCGCGGCGATCGCGACGGCCGCCGCCATCGGCGGCAGTCCGGTGGAGTAGATGTAGGTCCGGGCGCGCTGCATGAGCCACTCGACCACCGGCCCATCGCCGGCGACGAAGGCGCCGTAGCCGCCCAGGGCCTTGCCGAGCGTCGCCATGTAGACGATCCGCGGCGAGCGCACCTCGAAGTGATCGAGCGAGCCGCGGCCGCTGCGTCCCAGCACGCCGATGCCGTGCGCATCGTCGACCACGAGCCAGGCGTCGCGGCGCTCGCAGAGCGCGGCCAGCTCGCGAAGCGGCGCCATGTCCCCGTCCATGCTGAAGACCGCGTCGGTCGCGACGATGCGAACCGGCGCCGTCGAGGCGGCGAGCCGATCGGCCAGCGCGGAAATATCGAGATGGCGATAGCGCGTGAAGCGCGCACGCGACAGGACCGCGCCGTCGGTGAGGCACGCATGGTTCAGGCGGTCGGCGAAGATCTGCGCGCCGCGTCCGCCGAGCGTTGCGAGAATGCCGAGGTTGGCGACGTAGCCGCTGCCGAAAAGGAGCGCGCGCGGCAGGCCCACGAATTGCGCGAAGCGCCTCTCGGCCTCTTCGTGGATGCGCATGTGCCCCGTGACCAGCGGAGAGGCGCCGGAACCGACGCCATACTCGTCGATGGCCAGGCGCGCGGCCTCCCGCAGCCGCGGATGGCTCGCGAGGCCCAGATAGTCGTTGCTCGAAAAATTCGCAAGCGCTTCGCCGCCCTCGCGAACCCGCGCCCCTTGCGGCGAATCGAGCACGCGCCGGGTGCGGCACCGGTGATCGCGCTTCAGTCCGGCCAGCGCTTCGGAAAGGCCGTCGGGCGAGGCCAATCGAGTCAATTCGCCTTGAGACCCAGCGAAGCGAACAGGGCCTCGTCGCGCTCGACGTCGGGGTTGCCGGTGGTGAGCAGCTTTTCGCCGTAGAAAATGGAATTGGCGCCGGCGAAAAAGCAAAGCGCCTGCACCGCTTCGTTCATCGCCGCGCGGCCGGCGGACAAGCGAACGACGCTCGCCGGCATGAGGATGCGCGCGACGGCAACGGTGCGCACGAACTCGGTCCAGGGAAGCTTCTCGCTTCCGCTCAACGGCGTTCCTTCGACCTGCACGAGGTCGTTGATCGGAACCGATTCGGGATGCGGCTCGAGACTCGCCAGCTGGGCGAGCAATCCCGCGCGGCTCTCGCGCGATTCGCCCAGGCCCACGATTCCGCCGCAGCAGACCTTGAGCCCGGCGTTGCGCACGCGCTCGAGCGTCTCCAGCCGATCATGGTAGTCACGCGTCGTGATGATCTCGCCGTAAAACTCCGCAGACGTGTCGAGGTTGTGGTTGTAGTAGTCGAGCCCGGCCGCTCGAAGCTCTTCGGCCTGGCCTTCCTTCAGGAGCCCCAGGGTGCAGCACGTCTCGAGCCCCAGCTCCTTCACTTCACGCACCATGGCGAGAACGGGTTCGAGGTCGCGCGCCTTGGGGCCTCGCCAGGCGGCGCCCATGCAGAAGCGGCTCGCGCCATTCGCCTGCGCCGCGCGCGCAGCGTGCACGACATCGTCGAGGGCCATCAGCGCCTGGGCCTCGACACCCGTGTGATAGCGTGCCGCCTGCGGGCAATAGGCGCAGTCCTCGGGACATCCACCGGTTTTGATCGAGAGCAGCGCCGAGCGTTGGATGCGGTTCGCATCGAAGTGGCGGCGATGGACGGTATGCGCCTGGTGGAGAAGATCGTTGAAGGGAAGCGCATAGAGCGCGAGCGCCCGCCGGCGCAAGGCGGCGAGGTCCGGCGCTTCCTCGGGCCGGTGCGTGTGGAGTTCGACGATGGCATCCATTGGGATTTCCCTAACACCCTGATAATTAGTGTTTTTTAATCGGATGTCAACCTAATATGCGGGCTCTTACCTTGCAACTGCCTGCTTTTTCGGCAACCGGGTCAGTATGGGCCGAGGGCTTTCTCGACGGGGTGCTCGACCAGGACTGCGCGCTCTGCGCGGCAGCGAGCCCACGGCTCGTATGCGATGCGTGCGAAAGCGCGCTTCCCCGCCCGCGCGCGAGCTGCGTTCGCTGCGCAATCGCCCTGCCGGCCGGTGAAGTGTGCGGCGAATGCCGCCGCCATCCACCGCAATTCGACGAGACCGTCGCGGCGTTCGAGTATCGATTTCCGATCGATCGCCTGGTGCAGCGTTTCAAGTACGCGGGCGATCTCGCCCTGGGGCGCTGGCTAGCCGAGCAGCTCGCCACGCGTCTCGCAGGAGTCGATCCGCCCACGCTCGTCGTTGCGCCGCCGTCGTCGCCCGAGCGGTTGCGTGAAAGGGGATTCAATCCCGGCCTCGAAATCGCGAAGACGGTGGCGGGGAGGCTGCGGCTGAGCCGCTCGATCGACGCGGTCTCGCGAGCGCGCAAGACCGCTCCGCAGCCCGGGCTCGGGCGAAAGGCGCGGCGCCGCAATCTCGAAGGCGTGTTCGATTGCCGGCTGCCTCTCGAAGGCAGCCACGTGGCGATCGTCGACGATGTGCTGACCACGGGTGCGACGGCCGATGCCGTTGCCGCCGTCCTCAGAAAGGCCGGCGCGGCGCGAGTGAGCGTTTGGGTTGTCGCGCGCACGCCCGAGCCGCGGTCCTGATGTTCGACGTCGTCCTCTACCGGCCCGAGATCCCGCCGAACGCCGGAAACGTGATCCGCCTATGCGCGAACACCGGCACTCGGCTTCACCTGGTCGAACCGCTGGGGTTCTCGCTCGATGACCGCAACCTGCGCCGTGCCGGGCTCGACTACCACGAGCTCGCGCAAGTCACGGTGCATCCCGACTGGGAGGCGTGCGCGAATGCGCTTGCCGGGCGCCGCACATTCGCGGTGACGACACGCGCACCGCGATCCTTTGCGACAGTCGACTATCTTCGCGAAGACGTATTCGTCTTCGGTCCCGAGACCGCGGGGCTGCCCGATTCGCTGCTCGATCAATTCGCGCCGGACCGCCGATTGCGCCTGCCGATGCGCCCGGGCAATCGCAGCCTCAACCTGTCGAATGCCGTTGCGGTCCTCGTCTACGAGGCCTGGCGCCAGCTCGGGTACTCAGGCAGCGCCTAGCGACCTTCGGGCTTCGTCTCGCGCGCGAGAAGGCTCTGCACGGCGCTCTTCGGCGCCATGCCTTCGAAGAGCACGGCGCACACCGCTTCGGTAATCGGCATGTCGATGCCGTGGCGCGAAGCGAGCGCCAGCGCGGAGCGCGCGGAATGCACGCCTTCGGCAACGTGGCCCAGCTCGACGAGAATCCTCTCGAGCGGCTGGCCTTCGGCGATGCGCAGGCCCACGGTGCGGTTGCGCGAAAGATCGCCCGTTGCCGTGAGCACGAGATCGCCCACGCCCGTAAGTCCCATGAACGTCTCGGGCCTTCCGCCCATCGCCAGGCCGAGGCGCGCCATTTCCGCGAGCCCGCGCGTGATCAACGCCGCGCGCGCGTTCGCGCCCAGCCCCAGGCCATCGGAGATGCCCGCGGCGATCGCCATGACGTTCTTCAACGCGCCGCCGAGCTCCACACCGATGAGGTCGGTGCTCGAATAGATGCGCAGCGGCGCGCCGTTCAGCGCCGCCGCGGTGGAAGCGGCGAAATCGGCGTCGAGGGAAGCGACCGTGAGGGCGGCGGGAAGCCCGCGCGCGACCTCGAGCGCGAAGCTCGGTCCCGACAGCACCCCGGCGCGCTTGCATCCCGGCAGGGACTGCTGGACGAGCTCGTGGGGGAGCCGGCCGCTTTGCGGATCGAAGCCCTTGCAAGCCCAGAGAAGCGCGTGCTCGCGCGGTGCCGTCGCGAGGCGCTCGAGCGTCGGCAGCATGCCCGCGGTCGAGGTCGCCGCGATCACGAGCTCGCCATCGGCTACCGCGCGCATCGCGTCGGGTTGCAGCCCGACGGCGTCCGGAATCGGAACGCCCGGAAGGTAGGCGCTCTGGCGCGTGCGCGCGATTTGTTCGAGTCGCTGCGGATCGCGCGTCCAGAGCGTGATCGCGTGCGCGCGAGACAAGGTGATGGCCAGCGCCGATCCCCAGGCGCCCGCGCCGAGGATTGCTATTCGCATCGCCGTGCCGTCAAACGCCCCAGACGTGGGCGGTGCGAATGAAGCCCTGTTGCCCGTCGCGGTGGCGGACTTTGACCCACCCCTCCACCGGAGCCTCGATCATTTCGAGCAGCACTTGCTTGTACGCTTCGAAAACGAGCGGCGACTGGGGGTTCGGCCCCGCGCGCACGTCGGCGAGCGGCACCGTGACGAGCACCATCGCCTGCTCGCCCAGCGCCTTGTTCTCGACCCACGCGACCTCGCCGTTCGCGTCGCGCACCTTCGTCCAGAGATCGAGCTTCACCAGGACCTCGAAGGGATGGTAGCGGCTCGCGACGAACAAGCGGTCCGCGCGGCTCGAGGGCGCGTCGTAGAGCACCGCCGGCCGATCGCCGAGCGTGCGGTATTCCGCTGCGAACGCGCTGCCCGAGAGGGCGAGGGCGATTGCCGCCGCGAAGAGGCGCATCGGCTAGTGCGAAATCGACGGCGTGATGATCTGCGGCGCCGCCTGCTGCCCCTGCGCATCGCGCTGCGCGTGGAACAGCGCCTCGAAATTCACCGGATTGAGGACCACCGGCGGAAAGCCGGCGCGCACGACGATGTCCGAGATCACTTCGCGGACGTAGGGAAAGAGGATATTGGGACAGGCGACGCCGAGCACGACGTCGATGTCGGTCGCGGGGATGTTGCGCAGGACGAAGATTCCCGCCTGCGAGGCTTCGACGAGGAAGAGCGTCTTTTCGGCCACCTTCGCCGTCACGGTCACCGTGAGGATCGTCTGGTAGACGCCCTCGTCGACGTTGCTCGAGTTGTGGTGCAGCTGGATGTCGACGCTCGGTGCCTCACGCTCGAGAAACGCCTGCGGCGCGTTCGGGATCTCCAGGGAGAGGTCCTTCACGTAGATTTTCTCGATCGAGAACACCGGTTGGTTGTTTTGCGGGTCGCTCATGAAACTTCCTTCGGGTGAAAAAGACGGTGGAATGAATCGCGCCGATCAGCGCGCGAGCAGGGGATCGAGCCCGCCGGCGCGATCGAGCGCGGCGAGGTCGTCGAATCCGCCGATGTGGCGGTCGCCGACGTAGATCTGCGGAACGGTGCGCCGTCCGGTGCGCTGGACCATTTCGTCGCGCCGCTTCGGTTCGAGGTCGACGCGAACCTTCTCGATGTCGGAAACGCCCTTGGCGCGGAGCAGGCGTTCGGCCATCACGCAGAACGGGCACACCCCGGTGGCATACATCATGACCTTCGCCATGGCGTCACTTCTCGACGGGCAGGCTCGCCTGCTCCCACGCCGCGGTCCCGCCTCGCAATTGATAGACGCTGCCGAAACCCGATCGTTTCAGGAGCCGGCAGGCCGCGCCCGCGCGCGCCGCACCCTTGCTCGTGACGAGCACCGGCTTGTCCTTGTACTTGCCGAGCTCGTCGAGTCGTCCGGCGAGCTCGCGTACCGGAATGTTGCGCGCCCTCGGCACATGACCGCCGGCGAATTCCGCGGCGTCGCTCACGTCGAGCACGAGATGCGGCCCCCGGTTGATGAGCCGCGTGGCCTCGAGCGTTCCGAGCTCGTCGCTCGCACCGACCAGCCGCGAAATCTCGGGCCACAGCAGCATGGCCCCGCTCGCGAGGAAGAGCGCGACGAGCGCCAGGTTGTTCAGGAGGAATTCGCCCACGGGATCGAGTCTTTTTGCGCGTGCCAAAAGGGTTAATTTTAACAGAGCGACGCGCCACGACCTTCATTCAAGCCAGCCGCGGCAAGCCCCATTGCAGCAGCCACAACGCCGCCATGCCGGCGACGATCGCGGCGAGCGGGGTGCGTAGCCGGATGGCGAAGGCGATCGCCACGATGCCGGCGATCCAGCGCGGATTGGCGAATCCGGGCTCGAGAATCCCTTCGGGCGCGAGCAGTCCCGGCGCCACGATCGCGGCGAGCACGGCGGGCGGCACGAAGGTCAGCGCACGCCGGAAGAGGTGCGGGAAACGGTGGGGATCGGCGAACACGATGAAGGAGGCGCGCAGGCCGAAGGTCACCAGCGCGACGCCGACGATGACGAGCCAGTGACTCATCGGGGGTCGCCCCCTCGGGGACGGGATTCGACATTTCGCGCCGACTCGATCGCCATGCCCACCACGATTCCCGCGATCGAAGCGACCACGAGCGACATTCGATACGGCATGCCCACGGCGGCGAGCGCGACCGCGCCGGCCACGACCGCCGCGCCAAGGTCGGCGCGGGTCCGCACGGCCGGAACGAGCAGCGCGATGAAGCACAGCACCACAGCGAAGTCGAGCGACCAGCTCGCCGGCACCTGGGCTCCGGCGAGCACCCCGAGGGTCACGGCGAGCTGCCACGAGAGGTACAGCGTGAGCGCCGAGCCGAGGAAATGCCAGTGGCGATGGCGAACGTCTCCCGGCTCGCTGAATCGCCTCACGGCCATCGCGAAGCTCTGGTCGGTCATCAGGTAGCTCAACACGATCCGCCACCGGCGATCGAGATGCGCGAGGTGCGGTGCGAGCGCGGCGCTGTACATGAGAAACCGCAGGCTCACCACCGCCGCCGCGGCGATCGTGAGGAGCACGGGCGATTGCACCGCGACGAGCTGGCATGCCACGAGCTGCGCGATGCCGGAAAAGGACAGCACCGAAAGGGCGATGCCCTCGACAGGTGTCATGCCCGAGCCGACCGCCGCAACGCCGGCCACGAAGCCGAAGGGGATGGTGCCGATCAGCACCGGGGCGATCTCGCGGCTGCCGTCGAGGAATTCGCGCCGCGGAAGGGGAATGGGTGCCAAAAACGACTCGGATGCGCTCGCGCGCGTGCGAAAAGATGGAGTGTAGCTTTGTTAACATGGGACCCATGATCAAGCTCGTCTTGCTTCGCCACGGTGAAAGCGCCTGGAACAGGGAGAACCGCTTCACCGGTTGGACCGACGTCGACTTGACCGAGCAGGGCGTGGAGGAAGCGCGCGCCGCGGGACGGCTCCTCGCGACGAGCGGCTTCGACTTCGATTTCACCTATACATCGGTCCTCAAGCGGGCGATCCGGACGTTGCACTTCGCGCTCGAGGAGATGGACCGCCTGTGGCTCCCCGGCGAAATGGACTGGCGCCTGAACGAGCGCCACTACGGCGCCCTGCAGGGCCTCAACAAGGCCGAGATGGCGGCGAAGTTCGGCGAGGCTCAAGTGCTCCTCTGGCGGCGCAGCTACGACGTTCGTCCGCCGGCCCTGGAAGCGGGCGACGAACGCGACGCAAGCCGCGACCGGCGCTACGCCGCGCTTCCGCGCGAGGAAGTCCCGTTGACCGAGTGCCTGAAGGACACGGTCGCCCGGGTCGTGCCTTTCTGGAAGGAGCGCATCGCGCCGCGCGTGCAGCGCGGCGAGCGCGTGCTCGTCGCCGCGCACGGCAACAGCCTGCGCGCGCTCATCAAGTATTTCGACGCCATGTCGGACGAGGCGATCGTGAAGGAAAACGTGCCCACCGGTGTGCCGCTCGTCTACGAGCTCGACGAGGCGCTGCGCCCACGCCGGCGTGAATACCTCGGCGATCCGCAGGCCATCGCCAAGGCCATTTCGTCGGTGGCGAGCCAGGGCAAGGCTCCCTAGCCTCGATGGCGATGGCGCGCGTCGTGCGCATCGTCGCGAGCCTCTCGGTCCTCCTCGTGTTCACGGCGCACGGCGCGAAAAGCGCCGCCAGCCCGGAGGAGCTGCGCGAGCTGCGCGCGAAGATCGAGCGGCTGCAGCGCGACCTCGCCACGGCCGAATCGTCACGCAGCGGGGCCGTCGACCAGCTGCGCGAGAGCGAAAAGGCGGTGAGCGAGGCGCACCGCGCCCTCTTCGTCCTCGCGCAGGAACGCGGGGTCATCGAAGCCGAGCTCGAGGCAATCGCGGCGCGTGAACGCGAAGCGCGCGCGAGCGTGGCCGGCCAGCAAGCGCTCGCCGAGCGGCTGCTTCGCCTCCAATACCAGCAGGGCGCCACCGACCGGCTGCGGCTCGCGCTCGAAGGACGCGATGCCGCCGAGGTGGCGCGGCGCATCGCCTACTACGGCTACATCCAGCGGGCGCGCGCCGAAGTGATCGGCGTTTTGCGCAACAAGGCCGAAAGGCTCGAAGCGCTCGAGCTCGAGGCGCGAGGCCGGCGCGACGCGCTCGCCGCCAACCACGACAGCCAGGAAGGCGAGGCGCGCGTGCTCGAGCGCGAGCGCGCCGCGCGCGCCGCCGTCGTGCAGCGGCTGGCGGGCGACGTCGCGAAGGGCCAACGCGAGATCGGGCGCCTCAAGCGCGACGAAGCGCGCCTGTCGCGGCTGGTCGAGGAAATCGCCCGGGCGCTCGCGAAGACCGAGCCAAAGTCGAAAGCCCCGGGGCGGGTCGTCGACCGCGTCGCCGACGCCTCGCTCGCCGCCAAGCCTTTCGCTTCCCTCAAGGGACGGCTGAAGCTCCCGGTTCGGGGCGAGCTGGTGAACCAGTTCGGGACGCCGCGCGAGGAATCCGGGGCGCCGTGGAAGGGCCTGTTCATTCGCTCGATTACAGGTGAAACGGTCCACGCCATTGCCGATGGGCGCGTTGTGTATGCAGACTGGCTTCGCGGCTTCGGGAACCTGCTGATCGTCGACCACGGGGAGGGGTACATGAGCCTCTATGCGAACAACGAAGGACTGCTTCGCCAGGTGGGGGAAACGGTGCGCAGCGGCGACCCCGTGGCGCACGTCGGCGCATCGGGTGGGCACGAGGAATCGGGTCTATACTTCGAGCTGCGACGCGACGGCAAACCGTTCGAC
>WNFL01017999.1_pt1 | contig 39300 bp, 37 predicted proteins | sample 5400361 | NCBI WGS metagenome assembly WNFL01 (sample SAMN13153351, study PRJNA577476) | soil metagenome | isolation source: 40 cm soil on Douglas fir-dominated hillslope | place: USA:California | collected 2013-09-17
TAAAGTTTGAATGGGACCGCTGTTAATCAGGTCCCGTTCTGTGCCATATTCCCCGCTATGCGGCGGCGGGAAAGCTGGTGGCTGTTTGTGAAGACCTTTGCCTGGTTATTGGTGAAGGTTGTCGGAATACCAACTGCGATTATCGCTATTTTGTATCTTTTACGAATCCGTATTGACCAAAGGATAATAGACTGTGCGGCCAACCTTGCATGGGATTGGGGGCCTTCGTTTGTCAGTATTCTACTGCTCTTGGTAGGTGCTGAATCAACGCACCGGGTCATTAATGATGACCGCAGCAAATATACAAAGAAATATCTCAACGCTAATCCCGAGGCGAGGATTGCGAGGGCGCATTTAGTCTTTTACTCAATATGGAACTCCGCGAAAGAAAACGGCCATAAATGGTCGTTGGAGCAGAAGCAAACATGGGATGAGAATGTTCGTGATGAGCTAATCGAGCATTGCGAAGAGGAGGCTTTATTCACCTATCTAAACACCACGCGAGGAGAGGACGAGGACCCCTTGCGGGGGATTAGCCTATTGCAAGAAGACGCTTTCTCGAAAGCTGTTCACGATATTAAGTCACTGCTCGATATGCGCTTGAAGCTCTGGATTAAGAAACCAAGCTAATAATTTCCTCAATTCCCCAAACGTGATCTGCTATCCCTGCTTCCATGGCGGGCGTTGCTCTCAGCGTCGAATGTATCCGGGCGAAATTGTAGAACATGAAGTAGAGCGCGAGCGCGTGTTGATGATTCTCAATCTTTTTTGAATGCGCATTCGTTAACCGCGTAAACCGGCGCATTCCCATCCTGATTTGTCAAACTTTACCAGTACCGACGAAACAACCGGCTTGATTTTTAAGCCGGATATGAGCAGCATAGCTCCGTGACATTAAAAAATGCGCTGAGTCGCAGAAAGATGGAAGGTCGCCATGCCGGTCATTGATGCCGATACGCACGTCGACGAGTCCGAGGACACCTGGGCGAAGCTGGAAGGCACCCCCTACGCCAAGTACATACCGGTGACGGTCACGCTGCCGCCCGGCGAGGCGAAGCGCGCCGGCTTCAGCGCGACGAACGCCCGGAGCTGGCTCGTCGAGGGCCGGCTCCAGAACCGCGCGATCCGGGACGAGGTCAACCACCCGCCCCGGGTGCGGCGCGAGCTCGCGGACGTGCCGGGCCGCCTCGCCCACATGGACGAGATGGGCGTGGACGTGCAGGTGATCTTCCCGACGTTTTTCATCCGCTACAACTCGCGCAGCGCGGAAGCCGAATGGGCGCTGACCACGACGTACAACCGCTGGCTGGCGGAGAAATGCGCGCCGACGGGCGGCCGGCTCCGCTGGGCCGCCGTGCTGCCGCTGCTCGACCCCGAGAAGGCGGCCGCCGAGGTCCGGTGGGCGAAGGAGCACGGCGCCAGCGCCGTCTTCAAGCGCGGCTTCGACCTCGACCGGAAGGTGACCGACCCGCACTTTTTCCCCGTCTACGAGGAGGCCGCCGCGCTCGGCCTGCCGCTGTGCATCCATACCGGCCATCCCCTGCCGGGGACCGAATGGGACCGGGGCTTTCCGATCATCCACTCCCTCGCCGAGATCGTCGCCTCCAGGCTGCCGGAGAAGTTCCCGAAGCTCCGCTTCGGCCTCATCGAGGCGGGGGCGTCGTGGATTCCCTACTCCATCTCCCAATTGGGCGCGCAACAGCGCGCGCAGCAGCGCGGCCGCGGCTACCGGTTCACCCGCCTCTTCGATCTGAGCCCGGAGCTGTTCCGATCGAACCGGATCTTCGTCACCATCGACGCCATCGACGACATCGAGAGCCTGCTCAAGTTCGGCACCGAGGACAGCCTGATGATCGGCACCGACTACAGCCACACCGACATCTCCGCCAACCTGAGCGCGCTCGACGAGGTGCGCCGCTGGGCGGACGAGGGCAGGATCAGCCGGGCCCAGGCCGAAAAAATCCTGGAGAAAAACCCCCAGGCGTTTTACGGATTATAAAAAAAAGCGCGGCCGCCGGGACGAGCCCGGCAGCCGCGCGGTTCGGTAGAAAGGTCCCGCCTCAATCGCCGTCGGGAGTGTAGACTTCGATCCGCCTGGCGATCATCGTGGCGCTGTTGTATTCCGCCATCACCTCGTCGCCGATCCGCAGGTCGGCGAAGACCACCGGCTCGTCGTTCTTCTCGATCTTCGTGCTGGCGTCGACGAGCAGGGTCACCGGCGCGCCGTAGCAGTCGATCGTGATCGTGCCGGCGGCGGCGTCGATCGCGGTGATCGGCCCTTCGGCGTAGCCCTCGTTCTCCTCGTCCTGGACTTCGATCCGGAAGGCGTTGAGCGTCTCCGAGTCGTAAACGACCTCGACCGATTGTCCGACGACGAGGTCGGCGATCGTCGCCGCGGCGGCTTCCCCGTCGCCCTCGCCTTCATTCTCGATTTCGATCAGCGTGTCGGCGGTCACGTTGACTATCAGGTCGTCGCCGCCGTATTCGGAGGTGATGGTGACGGTATTCGCCGCGAGGTCGATCGCGGCGATCGTCCCTTGGACTTCGCACTCCTCCGGCCCCTCGACCTGAACGTCCACGGCCGTGTCGTTGTTGTCCCCGTCCGGTTCGCTCGCGTCGGCCGTTGCGGCATGCGGCGACGCGCCCCCGCCGGTCACGTGCGCGACGGCGTGATCGTGCGCCGTCAAGGAGCCGAGCGAGGAGATCCGGCCGTTGCGCACGATGCGGGTATGGGCGTCGGTGCCGAAGCCGCCGCCGTCGAGCTGGACGATTCCCGTGCCGGAGCTGACGCCCAGCACGCCGCCCTGCACGGTGCTCACGGCGACGCCGGTGGCGCTCAGCTGCTTGACGTTGTTGGAGCCGTCGAACGAGGCGCCGGCCTGATCGCCCAGGACCAATCCCGAGATCGGCACTTTCTTGCGGTTGCGCGTGAGCTTGCTTTTGCGCCCAACGCTCAAAACGGTCGTCGCGCCGTTGGCGTCTTTCAGCGTCACGGTGCCGCCGGCCGCGTCGACCGCATACACGGCGCCCTGAAGCCCGCTCAGCTTGCCCGGCTTCCCGGCCTCGGTCTCGCCGCCCAGGAAGCTAAAACCCAGGATCGCGAGCGCGGCCGCAAGGATCTTATATCTATTGAACATCTATCCGCCCCCCTCTCGAAGTTGAAAAAAATATGCCCGGGAACGCCGGCGAGCGCCCGATCTTACCCGCGCTCGAATTTCCCGATCGCTTCCCGCCCGGACAAAGCCTAGCGCAAGGGGGATGCCAGCCGGCGCGCCTTCGGCCGGGGGGCCGTTTCCAGCAAGATTGGTCGCGTTTTGGCTCGGCATGTAACCTCCCCGCCTCTGAAAACCGCGGCAAAAAAACGAAGCGCGGCGGGGGCTGCCGCATTTTGTCATCGAAGAAGCCGGCCGCGCTATTGGTTTTGATTCCGCCCTATTCTATGATGAGGGCCCGGCAGGACGATCTTCTTGACTTCATGGAATCGATTCGATACGACGGGCGGCGGAAACGGCGCCGGCGCGCGCCGGGGGCCGCTCTCCGGGCCGGCGGCGCGTTGCCGCCCGGGCCATTTTCATAAAAATAATATCCAGGGGGCACTATGAGACGACTGATAGGACTGATCTTCATCCTGCACGCGCTCAGCGCGGCGGCCTGGGCGCAATGGAACCAGGACGCGCAGGACTGCTTTGAAAACACCAAGCCCGAAACGATGAATGCCGATAAGGCGCTGCCTTATTGCGAGCGCGCCATCAAATCGGGCCAGCTGACCCAGAGAAACCTGGGCAACATGTTTTACTACCGCGGGACCATCTACACCCAAAAGCGCGATCATAAGCGCGCGATCGCGGATTATACCGAAGCGGTCAAGAACGACCCGACCCTCCCCCAGGCGTACAACAGCCGCGGCTTCGCGCGCTTTTACCTGGGCGAGTTCCAGCCGGCGGTGGCGGACTTTACCGACGCCCTGGGTCTCAGGCCGGACGATCTCTACGCCTGGCTATGGCGCTACATCGTTCAGGCGCGGTCCGGCATCGACGGCAAGGAGGAGCTGCAGCGGATAGTGAAAAAGGCCCAAATCGAGGAGTGGCCCGCTCCGGTGTTCACCATGTACCTGGGCGAGACGACGCCGCAGGGGCTGGTCAACGCCGCGACCGACGCCGATCCGAAGCGGCAGCGCGAGAAAAAATGCGAAGCCTATTTTTACGCCGGCGAGCAGCTGCTGATCCAGGGGAAGAAGAGCGAGGCGGTGAAAATGTTTCGCGCGGCGGTGGCGACCAACGTGACGAAGTTCGTCGAGCACGAGGCCGCCAAGGTCGAGCTCAAGCGGCTGGGCGGCTAGCGCCGGTTATTTCGCGATCGCGTAGCAGAAGCAGTCGCGCGGCTCGTCGCTCCGCGTCGGGTGCACCGACCACCGCCGCAGCGTTCCCTCGAGCGTCATGCCGGCTTTCTCCATGACGCGCCCCGAGGCGGGGTTTTCCACGTCGCAGACGGCCCAGACCCGGTAGACCTCCGGCTCCCCGAGCGCCCATTCGACGACCGCCCGGAGCGCCTCCGTCATATAACCCCGGCGCCAGAATTCCTTGGCCAGGACGTATCCCAGCTCCGCCTTGTGGCCGTCTATCCGGGCGCCGATCATGCCGAGAAGCTTTTTGTCTTCCCGCCGCAGGATCACCCACTGGAACGCACGCCCATCTTCCCAGGCTGCCCGGGCGATCCGCAGGTGCTCGCGGGTGTCTTCCAGCCTGCCGGTCGGCCGCCACGCGAGGTACATCGTGACCTCGCGGTCCTGCGCGTAGGCGGCGAAGAGCGCCGCCGCGTCGCTTTCGGCCGAGCGGCGCAGTCGAAGCCGCGCGGTGTCGATCCGCTCCGGCGGATTGATGATTTTTTTTTCCCGAGCCGCGGCCGGCGCAGCCTGGCGGCTTTTTGCTCGACTCATGTTTTTCCTGGACAGTAGCGGCAGCCAAGCCGCATGTCAACTTCAATCGGCGATTTTCCCGCTTTTCCCGCTCGCGTAGGTCCGGTAACGGAGCGTCCGTCCATCCGTCTCGATCGTGATCGCGCCGTCCCGGTCGGTGCGCAGGATCTCGGCGCCCGCGGCCGCGTAGCGCTCCAGGACGTCCGGGCCGAAAGCGCCGCGCGCGCCGACCGAGAAAACCGCCAGACGCGGCCGGACCGCGGCGACGAACTCCGCCGCGCTCGAGCCGGCGGCGCCGTGGCGCGGCGCTTTGACGACCGCGCTGGCGAGGCTCGCTTCGCCGCCGAGCAGGAATTTCTCGTCCCTGGCGTCGATGTCGCTCGCGAACAGCAGGTCGATCCGATCGAAGGTCAGGCGCACGACCACCGGCGCGTCGCCGGTTTTATGCTCCGGCGGATAAAGGACGCAGAGCCGCACCCGCTCGATCGAGCGGCACGGCGCGCCGGCGCCGAGGGAGACGCGCCGGACTCCCGCCCGCTCGACGGCGTCTTCGAGGCCCTCGTAGCGCGCCGTCCGGCCCTTGGCCGGGCCGGACCAGAACTCCGCCGGCGCGAACTGCTCGACCAGGCTTTTCATCCCGCCGTAGTGATCCACTTTGGCGTGGGTCACGAGCAGATAGTCCACGCCGAGAATCTTCCGCGCGCGTAAAAACGGCGCGACGATGAATTCCCCCGTGTCGAATTCGGCGTTGGCGCCGCCGCCGGCGTCGATCACCAGAACGCGCGAGCCCGGAAACTCCACCACCGCGGCGTCGCCGTGGCCCACGCTGAGGTGCGTCACCCTGAGCTCTTTCCGGCCCCGGCGCTCGCGCCGCCAATGGAGGCCGTCCGCGCCGAGCAAAAACAAGGCGGCGCCGAGCGCCAGCGCCAGATGGAGCCGGCGGCGAAAGACGAGAACGGAGAGGATCGCGAAATAGAGCAGCGCCACCTCCCGGTAGTCGGGAATGGGCACCGCCAGGTTCGCCATCGGCAGGGCCGCGAGCAGATGGACCGCCCGGTGGACCAGCGACAGGAGCGGCTCGGCGAGGGCGACCAGCGGCGCCGCCAGGACCGGAGCGGCCACGGCGCAGAAGCCTATCAGCAGGCCGAGCGGAACGATGACGAAGCCGACGAGCGGCACGACGACGGGGTTGGAGATAAAGCCGGCCCAGGAGAGGTGGCCGAAGTGGTGCGCGATCATCGGTCCGGTGCCGATCGTCGCCAGGACCGGCACAGCGAGGTAGAGCGCGGCGCGGCGGAGGGGCGCGAGCCAGCGGCTCCGCTCCTGCGGCAATTCTTCCCGCCGCCGCCGGAGCGGCCACCATTCCTGCATCTTGCGCGAGCCCCAGACGATGAACAGCACGGCCAAAAAAGAGAGCTGGAAGGAGATGTCCATCACCACGCCCGGCCAGGCGAGGCCGATCAAGAGCGCCGCGAAGGCGAGGCTCGCGAAAATCTCCTCTTCGCGGTCGAGGAGCACGGCGACCTCGTACACGCCGATCATGATCGCCGAGCGCACGGTCGGCACGGCGGCCCCGGCGAGCGCGCTGTAAAACAGCACCGCGAGGAAGGAGCCGAAGGTGGCGAGCTTCAAGAGGCTCCACCGGAGGAGCACGGTCTCGCTGAGCGCGCCGAGGAAGCGCACGGCGAAAAAGACGACCACGCCGAGCATGCCGACGTGGAGCCCGGAGATCGACAGAACGTGGTTCACGCCCGCGACGGTGAAGTCGTCGCGCGTCCGGCGCGAGATCCCGCCCATGTCGCCCACCACCAGCGCCTTCATCAGAGCCGCGTTGTCGCGCGAGGAGAAGCTCTTCTCGATGAAAAGCCGGATCTCCCGGCGCAGATATTCCAGCGCGCTCCACGGCCCGGGAGGCGCCCTGGACAAGAGCTCGACCCCGCGGTCGCTGACGAGAAACCCGGTCGCGTAAATTCCCCGGCGCGCCAGGAACGCCGCGTAGTCGAAGCCGCCCGGATTGCCGCCGGCGCGCGGCGCCTGCGGCTCGACCCGAAAGCGAATCCGGTCGCCGTAGCGCCACTCCCGGCCGGCGCTGCGCACCGCGAGCAGGAGGTCGCCGGATATCTCCTCGGCGCCGGCCGGATGCCAGAGGCGCTCGACGCGGACCGTCCAGCGGCTCCGCTGCGGCAGTTTTTCCGGCTCGGCCATGAGCGCGCCTTCGAGGTAGAGCTCGGCCCCTTCCCGCATGACCGAGCGCAGGTGATCGGGGGGAAAGTGGGGCTGGAGGAGCTGGAGATGGCGCGCATAGCCGAGAGAAAAAGCCGAACCGGCCAGCAGGCAGAGCAGCGCCCAGGCCGGGCCGGCGCGCCACAGGATGAGCGGCAGCGGCAGCAGGAGCAGGAGCAACGCGGCCGGCGGCGGCGGGACCGGAGACGCGGCCAGCGCCTGCCCGGCGAGCAGCGCCAGCGTAGTAAGAACGAGCCAGGAGGAAGGATGGCGAGACAGAAAGCCGTGCGCGGCGGCGGTGTCGACGGGCATCTCCTTACTGGGGAGCCGAGCGCAGGGCCTGCTGGATATCCTGCGCCAGCTTTTCGTTGATCCGCGGGACTTTGAGAAGATCGTCGAGCGACGCCTCCTCGATCCGCTTCACGCTGCCGAAGGCGCGCAGCAGCGCCCGCTTGCGCGCCCCGCCGATGCCGGGGATGCGGTCGAGCGCCGAATAGAGCGTATGCTGGGCGCGGATCTTTTTATGGTAGGTGACGGCGAAGCGGTGCGCCTCGTCGCGCACCCGCTGGAGGAGAAAAAGCGCGTTGGAGTTGCGCTTGAGCACGATCGGGTTGCTCTGGCCGGGCAGGAAGACCCGCTCTTCCACCCGCTGGATCTCGGCGCTGCGCGGCGCGCGCTCGACGCGCATCTTCGCCAGCGCGGCGATATCGACGTCCTTGACGCCGAGCTCGTGCAGCGCGGCGATCGCCATGCCGAGCTGCCCCTTGCCGCCGTCGACGACGACGAGGTCCGGCAGATCGCCCTCTTTCAGGCCGCGGCTGAAGCGGCGCTTTAAGACCTCGTACATCATGGCGAAGTCGTCGCCGCCGACGTCCTCGCTCACCGTGCGGATGCGAAAATGGCGGTAAAACCGCTTGTCCGGCTCGCCGTTGACGAACGTCACCATCGAGCCGACCGCGTGCGCGCCCTGGATGTTGGAGATGTCGTAGCACTCGATGCGCTGCGGGTAGTGCTTCAGCCGGAGCCGCTCCTGCAATTCGAGCAGCCTTCTTTCCCGCTCCTTTTCCTGGTCGTGCCGCTCGGCGTAGCTCTGGCGCGCGTTCTGCACCGCCATCTCGACGAGCTGGCGCTTGTCGCCGCGCTGCGGCGACAGGATGGAGACTTTTTTCCCCCGCCGCTCGCAGAGATATTCCTCCCGCGCCTCGCGGTCTTCGACTTCCACCGGGAGCAGGATCTCGTCCGGCACGAAGCGCTCGCCCTGATAAAACTGCGTGAGCAGGGATTCCAGGATCTCCTCGTCGGAAAATTCCAGGTCTTCGAGCGAATAGGCCTGATTGCCGGTGAGCTTGCCCTGGCGCACGAAAAGCACCTGCACCTCGATAAAGCCGCCCTCGCGGTAGAGGCCGAAGATGTCCTGGTCGGCGCCCCAGTGCGACACCATGCGCTGCTTCTCGACGGTCTTTTCCACCGCCTGGATCTGGTCGCGGATTTTGGCCGCCGCCTCGAACTCCAGCGCCTCGGATTTTTCCTGCATCCGCCGGCGCAGCTCGTCGACCAGCTCCTGGCGCTTGCCCTCGATGAAAAGGATCGCCTCGCGCAGATTTTCCCGGTACTCCCCGGCGTCGACCGCGAGGACGCACGGTCCGAGGCAGCGCTTGATCTGGTATTGCAGGCAGGGCCGGGCGCGGTTCTTGAAATTGTACTCGGTGCAGTTCCGGAGCAGGAAGTGCTTCTCGATCACGTCCAGCGTCTCGCGCGCGGCGAAGGCGGAGGAATAGGGGCCGAAGTAGCGGCTGCCGTCCTTGACGATCTTCCGCGTCGCGGTGATTCTCGGCCACGGGTGCTGCACGTTGATCTTGATGCTCAGATAGCTCTTGTCGTCCTTCAGGCGGATGTTGTAGCGCGGCTTGTACTGCTTGATCAGGTTGTTTTCCAGGATCAGCGCTTCTTTTTCGTTGCTCGTGAGCAGCGTCTCGATGTCGCTCACCCGGCTCATCAGGAACTGGATCTGCGAGCGCTCTTCCCCGCCGCGGAAATAGCCGCGCACCCGGGCGCGCACGCTCTTGGCCTTGCCGATGTAGATGACCTTGCCGCCCTTGTCGCGCATGAGGTACACGCCCGGCTGGGCCGGCAGGGCTTCGAGCTTTTCCTGGATATCGACGATCGCGGGCATCTGCATTCATATTAATATAACAAAGCCCGCCGTCCAATCGCCAGCCCCGGATTGTCTTAAAGTGATTGACTTTAGTTGGGAAAGACAATTAAAATCACCCGGCAAAGGCCAATGGTCCCCATGCCCAGCCGCAAACCGCTTCACGCCGTTCTTCTGCTGTTCGGCCTAACGGCGGCCTCGTGCGCGACGCCCGACCTGCCTCCGATCGGCTCGGAGACCAAAGAGTTCCGGGCGGAAGCGGACGAGAAGAAGCTATGGGAGCGCCTGATGTACGAGGACCGGGAGCTCGAAGAGTATCTCAACGCCGTCGCGGTCAAGGTTCTCGCCGACAGGCTGGAAGGAACGCGAACGGCCCCCCGCATCAAAATCGTCAAGGACCCTTTCCTCAACGCCTTCGCGATGTCCGACGGCATAATCTTTTTCCATACGGGGCTGCTGGCGAGAATGGAAAACGAGGCTCAACTGGCGACCATCCTGGGTCACGAGCTGGCGCACTTCATCAACCGGGACGCGGCGAAAATGAGCCGGAACCGGCAAGACAGGTTCACCGCCGTCAAAATTATGCAGGTCGTGCTGGCCGTGAGCGTCATCGGCGTCTTCGCCGACCAGCTGCCGACCGTCTGGGCGGAGACCTCGGTCAAGGGCTACTCCAAAGAGCTCGAAGCCCGGGCGGATGAGGACGGCTTGAGGGCTATGGTCCAGGCGGGCTACGACCCGCAGGAGTCGGTGCGCATTTTCGAGCTGTTCAAACAGGACCAGGACGGCTCGAAATTCAAAGAGCCCTTCTTTTACGGTACCCATCCGCGCATCGAAGAGCGGATCGCAAATTACATCCGTCTGATAAAAACGCGATACCCATCCGCCGACGGCGGCGCGGGCCGCCGCCGGGACTCTGAAGAGTTCCCGGTCCGCATCCAGACCGTTTTGCTCGATAACGCCCTGCTGGATCTCGAAATCGGCCGCTTCAAACTCGCCCGGGCCGCCATCGAGCGGCACTTGGAGCGCCGGCCCGACAGCCCGCGCGGCCACTTTGTCATGGGCGAATTTTATCGCAGGTCGGGGCGCAACGACGAGGCGGTCAAGGAATATGCGCGCGCCGTCGCCCTCGACGCGCGCCAGGCCGAGGCCCACCGCGAGCTCGGGCTCCTCTACCGCGCCCAGGCGCGTTACGACGAAGCCCGTCTCGAGTTCGAACGATACCTGGTCTTAAAACCCGCCGCCGTCGACGGGCCGATTATCCGGGGTTATATCAAAGACTCCGGAACGCCGTAGGCATGATATCCGGCAGGAGGAAAGCATGAGATCCCGACGGCGGCTTTGGATGTGCGCCGGGCTGGCCCTGGCCCTTTACGGTTGTGCCGGCGCGACGCGCTCCAATCCGTTTAAAATACCGCAGGCGGAAATCAAGGGTAAGGTCAAGATCGTGGCCCTGGCGCCGATCAATTTTCCCACGGACATCGACGATCCCGACCCGGTGAAAGCCAAGTTCGAATCCCTGATAACCGCGAAGCTTAAAGAGGGAGGCTTTACGGTCGTGCCGTCGTCCGAGTACGGCGCCCTCTGGAAACAGATGACCGAACAATTGGGAGGGTTTTTCGATCCGATGACGGGTAAAAGAGACGAACAAAAATTCAAGACGGTCCGGGAGCATACTCTCCGCGAGCTGAGCGCCAAGACCAAGGCGGACGCGGTGCTCGGCTCCGCCATCCTGGGCTTCAAGGCCGCTTTTCGATTGAATCGAGCGTCCTGGCACGGAACGAGTGAAGATCTCGTGCCCGGCGGCGTTTTAACCGCGGTTCTTATCGGCGGCCACAACGGAACGGTGGGGGCGCTCTCTTTGGGGGTTGGTCTTTCCGACATCCATGACGTCGACCTGTACATGAACTACGGTGGAATTCAGTTGTTGAGCAAAATATCGAGAGGTAATTTTTCCCCCGTCCCGCGGGCGGAGCTCTTCGCCGACGAAGAGCGCAACCGCAAGGCGGTCGACATCGCCCTCGACCCGCTCTTAGGCAAAGCCGTCCCGACGGAAGAAGCCGATGCGGCCAAGGAGAAATCCTACTAGCCGACGCGAGACATGAAGCTCTTCGGTGCATCCATAGCCGTCGCCCTGGCCGTGTCGGGCTGCTCCGCCGCCCCGCCCGCCAATCCGTTCAAAATCCCGCGGGCCGACGTCGCGGCGCGGGTACGGACCATCGCGCTGTCTCCGCTCGGCCTGCCCGGAAATATCGAGCAGCCCGAGGCGGTGCGATTTCATTTCGAGTCTCTGGTCGCCGCCAAGCTGCGGGATGGAGGCTTCCAGGTCGTGCCGTCGGCGGAGTATGCCGCGATATGGCAACGAGCGGCCGAGAATATCGGCGGGTTCTACGACCCCGTCAGCGGCAAGCGGAGCGAAGAAAAGATCAGGCTCGTCCGGGCGCGCACCCTGCGCGAGCTTAACGCCAAAACCAAGGCGGACGCTCTGCTCGACGTCGCGCTGGTCATGGTCAAGGCCGATTTCACCGCCAATCTGGCGGAGTGGGACGGCATGGCGGAGTACGTCAGGCCGGACGGGGCCTGGAGCGTATTCTCGGGGCCGAGTTTCACCGGGACCTCGTCGGCGCTATCGCTCCGGGTCATCCTTTCCGATCTCCTCGACGCGGATCTGTACGAACATCTCGGCGGCGTTCAGCTCTTGAGCAAGCTTTACGGGATGAAATTCGTCGACGTGCCGCGCATCGATCTGTTCGTCGACCGGGCAAGAAACGCGCACGCGGTCGACGCCGCCCTCAACCCCCTCGTCGGCAAAACGGCGCCGCCGGATTTTCCACCCTCGAATCCGTCGGCCCGTTGACGCCCGGCCCTCTTGCGGCCCCGCCTTGACCCGCCGAAATCTATAGTGTTAGGTTCGGCAGGCTCGAAGGAGACGCCGCCATGGTGAAAAGACTTTCCGCGGTACTTCCCGTTCTGGCATCGCTGCTTATTTTTGCCGCTCCCGGCTTCGCCCAGGAGCGGCTCCGGCTCGCCTGGGCGGGGTTCAGCCCGACCAACAGCCCGATCTGGGTGATCGAGGACCGCAAGCTCTTGCAGAAGCAGGGCGTGCAGCCGGAGATCATCGCGATCAACGCCAGCCCGACCGTGCTCCAGGCCCTGCTGGCGAACGAGATCGAAGCGGCCAGCATTTCGGTGACCACGCTCGTCAGCTCGCGCCTGGCGGGGGCCGACTCCGTGATGATGATGGGCGTCGTCCCCACCTTCGTCGATTACATCGCGTCCATCACCAGCATTACGTCGGTCGAGCATCTCAAGGGCAAGACCGGCGGCGTCAACCGCCTCGGCAGCACCTCCGACCTGGGGCTCCGGCTCGCGCTCAGAAAGCTCGGCGTCGATCCGGATAAAGACGTCAAGATCATTCCGGTGGGCGGCACCGCCGAGAGGTTCGCGTCGCTCTCCAAGGGGCTGACCCAGTTCACGATCATCCCGGAGCCGTTTTTGACCCAGGCGGAAAAGCTCGGCTTTCGCAATCTCTATAAAATCAGCGATCTGAAGATTCCCTTCTGGTGGAACGGCATCATGACCCGCGAGGGGATCGTCAAGGCCAAGCGGCCGCTGCTGCAGAAGCTCGCGCGCGCGATCGTCGAGGCGGTCCATGTCATCAAAACCGAGAAGGAATACGCCAAGGCGCAGTTTAAAAAGAATCTGGGGATCAGCGATCCGGACGGGCTGGAGCGCGCGTACCGGGATTATTCCACTGCGTTTCCCGAAGTCCCCTACCCCACTCCCGAGGGCGTGAAGACGATGCTCGACGACCTCGCGCCGCGCGACCCCAGGGCCGCGGCGGCGGACCCGAAAAGTTTCGTCGATCCGAGCTTCGTGCGCGAGCTGGAAGCGTCGGGATTTATCAAGCAGCTATATAAAAAGTAGGCGCGGGGCAGGCGATAGGAATAACAATTACCCGCCTCAGCCGATAACGAAATCCCCGCTAATTTTTGGTTTTTACCAGAAGCAAGAGCGCCCCGGCGACGATCGCGCCGACGCCCGCCCATTGCGGGATGTTGACCGTCTCCTTCTCCTTGACCGTGAACTCCAGCGGCCCCAGCTTCGCCTGCTGCGTGTCTTTGGTGTAGCTGAAGCTTCCATACATCAGCCCGAGAACGCCCGCCGCGATCAGCGCGATCGCGAGAATCCTGATTGGTTGCATATCGCCCCCCTCTTCCGGAAGTTGATGGTCGGCGAATATTTATAGCACAAGACCCCGGCCCGGCCCAACGCGATTTTTTGGCGCTTTCGGCTTTGTTGACATGCGTTTCCCCATGGAGTTAAAGTCTTGAGGCTTAGCATTTAATCATCCTTGCGAGGTTCAATCATGCCCAAAGCCGCCGGCCGCCTGCTCGCGTCGATCGTCGTCCTGCTCGCCCTCTTCTGCCGTCCCGCCGCGGCGCCGGCCGAGGACCGCATCCGCATCGCCTGGGCGGGCGACAGCCCGGCGAACAGCCCGATCTGGGTCGTGCAGGAAAAAGGGCTGCTCAAGAAAAACGGCCTCGTCGGCGAGGTCATTCGCATCAGCGCCAGCCCGACCGCGCTCCAGGCGATGCTGGCCGGCGAGGTGGACGTGATCGTGACTTCGGTGACCACGCTCGTCAGCTCGCGGCTGGCGGGCGCCGACATCGTGATGATCCTCGGCATGGTCCCGACCTTCGTCGATCACATCATCTCGCTTCCGACCGTAACCGGCGTGGAGCAGCTCAAGGGCAAGACCGGGGGCGTGAACCGGCTCGGCAGCACCTCGGACCTGGGGCTCCGGCTCGCGCTCCGGAAAGTCGGCATGGACCCCGACAAGGAGATGAAAATCATCACCGCCGGCGGCAACTCGGAGCGGTTCGCCGCGCTCTCCCGGGGGGTCATCCAGTTCGCCATCATGCCGGAGCCGTTCGTGCGCGAGGCGGAGAAGCTCGGCTTCCGCGACCTGCTCGACATCGGCTCGCTCAAAATTCCCTTCTGGTGGAACGCGGTATTGACCCAGGGGTCTATTTTAAAGGCGAAGCGGCCGGTGTTCGCCAAATTCTCGCGCGCGATGGTCGAAGCGGTCCACTTCATTAAAACCGAAAAGGAAGGGGCCAAAGCCATCTTCAGCAAGAACCTGCGCATCACCGACCCGGAGAGCCTGGAGCGCGCCTACCGCGCCTACACCGCCGTGTTTCCCGACAACCTGCTGCCCACGCCCGACGGCGTGAAAACGATGCTCGACGATCTCGCGCCGCGCGACCCGCGGGCCGCGTCGGCGGACGCCAGGGCCTTCGTCGATCAGAGCCTGATCCGGGAGCTCGAGGCGTCGGGATTCGTCAAGCAGCTTTACAAGAAATAGGCATGACGGCGGCGCGCGCAGCGAAGACGGCGGGAATCCCGCGGACGGCGGCGGCGGCGCTCGCCGCGCTGGTCCTCGCCTGCGCCTGCCTTCCCGCTTTCGCCCAGGAGCGCGCGCGCATCGCCTGGGCCGGCTCGACGCTCGCGCCGACGCCGGTCTGGGTCGGCCGCGACCGGGGATTCTTCAAGAAGCAGGGCATCGACGCGGAGGTGATCGCCGTCAACAGCGGCGTCACGGCGCTCCAGGCGCTGCTCGCGAAGGAGATCGAGCTGGCGGTCATCTCGGTGCCGTCGCTGGTCGCCTCGCGTCTGGCCGGCGCGGACACCGTCATGATCGCGACCGTCGTCCCCTACTTCATGGACCAGATCGTCACGCTGCCGGGGATTACGAGGCCCGAGCAGCTCAAGGGCAAGACCGGCGGCGTCAACCGCCAGAACACCTCTTCCGACATGTCGCTGCGCCACGGCCTCAGGCGCGTCGGCATCGACCCGGAAAAAGACGTGCGCATCATCGCCGTGGGCGGCAACCCGGAGCGGCTGGCGGCGCTGTCGCGCAACGTCATCCAGTTTTCGATGATGGGCGAGCCGTTCACGCGCGAGGCGGAAAAGGCCGGCTTCAAAGTCCTGATCGACATCGGCTCGCTGAAGATTCCCTTTCACACCAACGGCATCCTCGCGACCGAATCGCTGCTGAAAAGCCGCCGCCCGCTGGCGGCCAAATTCACCCGGGCGATCACCGAGGCGATCCACTACATCAAGACCGACAAGGAAGGCACCAAGGCGGTCATCACGCAGAACCTGCGCGTGACCGACCCCGAGAGCCTGGAACGGGCCTACCGCAGCTACGCGCCGATCTTTCGCGAAGCGCCCTATCCCGACCCCGAAGGCGTCAAGACGTACCTCGACGACCTCGCGCGCACGAATCCGAAGGCGGCGGCGGCCGATCCGAGATCGTTCGTGGACATGAGCTTCGTCCAGGAGCTGGAGTCTTCGGGATTCTTGAAGCAGCTATACGGCAAATAACGAGCGGAAGGATTTATCAAATGAGCCAAAACGACGAGCATCCGGGACTGGGCGCCGGCCTGGGCAGACTGAGCGGCAAAGTGGCGATCGTCACCGGCGCCAACAGCGGCATCGGCCGCGCCACCGCGCGCCTGTTCGCGCGCGAGGGGGCGAAGGTCGTCTGCTGCGACATCCAGGAAACCACCGAGCCGCGCATCGACAAGCTGATCGCGGCGGACGGCGGCGCGGCGCATTTCGCGCGCGTCGACGTGACCTCGCAGGCCGACTGCGACCGCATGGTCGCGGATGCGGTCGAGCGCTTCGGCGGCCTGGATATTTTATTCAACAACGCCGGCGGCGGCATCCGAAAAATGCTTCACGAGCACACGGATGAAGAATGGAACTTCATCCTTAACTTGAACTTGAACGGCCTCTTCCACGGCGCCCGCGCCGCCATCCCCCGGTTCTTGAAACAGGGGCGCGGCAACATCGTCAGCACCGCCTCGACGTTCGGCCTGCTGGCGAGCGAGAAGTATCCGGCCTATTGCGCGACCAAGGCGGCGATCGTGAACCTCACGCGCCAGATGGCGCTCGATTACGGCCCCAAGGGCATCCGGGTGAACTGCGTCTGCCCCGGCAGCGTCGAGACCGCGCGCTTCCGCGGCGTCCCGCCGCGCCCGACGCCGGAGTTCACCGACGAGCAGCGCGCCCGCATGGCCGCCAGCAACAAGGCGCTGCTGAGAATCGCGCGGCCGGAGGAGATCGCCTACGGGGTTTTATTTCTGGCTTCCGACGAATCGTCCTTCGTCACCGGCCACGCGCTCGTCATCGACGGCGGCCAGACGATCGACGCGTAGGGACGGGGCAATATCGCGAACGGGATCATCACCCCGCCGGGTTTTTCCCCTCTTCTATCACGTTCTTCAACAAATCCTTGAGCCGCCCCTTGTGCATGAACTCCCAGGCGCCGAGAAACTCGATGTCGTCGACGAGCCATTTCTGCTTGTCCCGAATGAGATAGACGCGGTCGCTCCACGCGAGCTTGGACTTGTCGCGGCTGTCGGTATAGGTGAAATCGACCGCGCAGGCGGCCGACTTTTTCTGCATCTCGCACTGTGCGATTTGATAGGACTCGGCGCCTTCGAACAGCGACGTGAACAGGTCGCCCTCCACCAGCGGCGGCGATTCGCCCTTGGTCGCTTTGGCGTAATTCGCCTCCACGGCCGCGGCGTCGCTCAACAGGCCGCCCAACTGATCGGAGAGCAGAGGTTGGAGCTGCGTCTGCCGGTCTTTGTCGGGGACGCCCGACGGCCGGGTTTTCAGATAAAGGTCGTAAAAGGCGCCCGCGGCGCCGCGGACCTGTTTTTCGTCCCCGGCGCCGCCCGCGCACGCGGCGAGAATCAATAAGCAGACCGATAAAAGCCGAGCCTCCCGGCCGACAGCCAGCCCCACTTCGCCTCCTATTTCTCCAGCTCCCCCATCAGCGATTTCAGAGCGTCCAGGTCGCTGCCCTTGCCTTTGCGCTCGAGATAAATCATCCGCACCTCCGGCGCGCCGGCGATGCCGCGCTTGAACGTTCCGACGCCGATCAGCACGGTCGCCTTGAGAGCGGCGCTTTTCATGCCGCTCGCCTGGACGCAGATGGGAAAGTCGCGGTTCCGGTCGGACGGGTCGCCGGACTGTTCGCCGCAGTCGTTCACTTCCCAATCCACCCTCGCCGCCGGGCCGAGGCGCTTTTGCAACCAATCCGCGAACGGCACATCGGCCAGTCCGGCTTCGAGGCGGGCGGCGGAGACGCCCCGGGCGTGTTCGATCGCCGCCTTGTCGTCGCGGCTCTGGCCGCGGGATGCGGCGGGCAGCGCCAGGGCCGCGATCACCGCCGACAACGCGATAAAAATATTCCCTGGAGCGGCGCGCACCCTCGCCTCTTCAAACCGTCTTGCCTTCCTCGATCACCTGCTTGAGCACGTCTTTCAGGCGCCCGCGGTGCATGAACTGCTGGTCGCCGAGAAATTCGATGTCGTCGACGACCCACCGGCCGCCGTCCTGAACCAGGAACACCCGGTCTTTCCAGGCGAGCTTGGCGCGGTTTCTGTCGTCGGCGTTGGTCAGCTCGACGACGCACGTCGCCGCCGGTTTTTGCATCTCGCATTGGACGATTTTATAGGAGACCGCGCCCTCGTCCGACGAGGTGAACAGATCGCCCTCGATCCGCGGCGGCGGCGGGCCCTGGGCTTCCCGGGAAGAGTTCTCCTCCATGCTCGCGGCGGCGTCGAGAAGGCCGGCGAGGCCGGTGGAGATGAATTTTTTGAACTCCGCCTGCTGCTCTCTCGGCGGCACGCCGGACGGGCGCACCTTCATGTAGACGTCGTAAAACGAGCCGACGGCGTTTTTGACCTGGCGCTCGTCGCCGGGCTGCCAGCAGGCGGCCGCCAGCAGCAGCGCCGCCGCGCATCCGATTTTCCATCCGGAGCCGAACGCTGAAAGCCGATCGCCGATCGCTCGCTTCATCCTTCCGCCCCCCGGGCCAGCAGCGGGTCCTTCAAGCCCAGCGCCCGCTCTTCGATCCGGCGAATCCGGTCGCGCAACTCGGCGGCCCGCTCGAAATCCAGGCTCGCCGCGGCCTGCTTCATCTCTTTTCTGAGGCGCTCCACAAGCCGGGAATCCTCCCTGGCATCGTACCGCTCGGCCGACTCCGCCGCCAGCGGCACGGTCAGGTAGTCCGCCTCGTAGACTTCCACCAGCGGCGTGCCGAGCGAGCGCACCACGCTCTGCGGCGTGATGCCGTGCTTTTGATTATAGTCCGTCTGCAGGCGCCGCCGCCGGTTGGTCTCGTCGATGGCGCGCTTCATCGAATCGGTCACGCCGTCGCCGTAAAGGATGACGGCGCCGTTGATATGGCGCGCCGCGCGGCCGATGGTCTGGATCAGCGACCGCTCCGAGCGCAGGAACCCCTCCTTGTCGGCGTCGAGGATCGCCACCAGCGAGACTTCGGGGATGTCGAGCCCTTCGCGCAGCAGGTTGATGCCGACGAGAACGTCGAAGGTCCCGCGCCGGAGCTCGCGGATGATCTCCACGCGCTCGAGCGTCTCGATGTCCGAGTGCAGGTAGCGCACCTTGACGTTCAAGTCCTGGTAGTAATCGGTCAGGTCTTCCGCCATGCGCTTGGTCAGCGTCGTCACCAGGACGCGCTCTTTTTTCTCCACCCGCTTGCGGATCTCTTCGAGCAGGTCGTCCACCTGGCTCCGCGCCGGCCGCACGCTGATCTCCGGATCGATCAGGCCGGTCGGGCGGATGAGCTGCTCGACCAGGACCCGGCCGCTTTGCTGGATCTCGTAGTCCGCCGGCGTCGCCGAGACGTAGACGGTCTGGTGCGTCATCGCCTCGAACTCCTCGAAGTTGAGCGGGCGGTTGTCGAGCGCCGACGGCAGGCGGAAGCCGAACTCGACCAGCGTCTCCTTCCGCGAGCGGTCGCCGCGGTACATGCCGCCCACCTGCGGCACCGACACGTGGCTCTCGTCGACGAAGAGCAGGAAGTCGTCGGGGAAATAGCTCAAGAGCGTCGGCGGCGGGTCGCCGGGACTCCGCCCGGTCAGGTGGCGCGAGTAATTCTCGATGCCGGGGCAGAAGCCCATCTCGTCCAGGAGCTCGAGATCGTACATCGTCCGCTGCTCGAGCCGCTGCGCCTCGAGGAGCTTGTTCTCCGCGCGGAGCTGGGCGAGGCGCTCCGTGAGCTCGGCGCGGATGCCCTGGACCGCGAGCTTCATCCGCTTTTCCGTCGTCACGTAGTGGCTCGCCGGATAGATCGTCGCCTTGCGCACCCGCCGCTGCGGCTTGCCGCGGATCGGGTCGATCTCCTGCAAGCCCTCGACCCGGTCGCCGAAAAATTCGATGCGCACCGCCGAGCTGTCCTCGTAGGCGGGAAAGACCTCGACCACGTCGCCGCGCACGCGGAACGTGCCGCGGTGAAAATCGAAGTCGCTCCTCTGGTAGTGGATGTCGACGAGCTTGCGCAGCACGCGGTCGCGCTCGATCTCCATCCCCTCTTCGAGATAGACCATCAGGTCGAAGTAGGCCTCGGGCGAGCCCAGGCCGTAGATGCACGACACGCTCGCCACGATGATCGTGTCGCGCCGCTCGAGCAGCGCCTTGGTGGCGGAGTGGCGCAGCTTGTCGATCTCGTCGTTGATCGAGGCGTCCTTCTCGATGAAGGTGTCCGTCGAGGGGACGTAGGCCTCGGGCTGGTAATAGTCGTAATAGCTGACGAAGTAGCGCACCGCGTTGTTGGGGAACAGCTCCTTGAACTCGTTGTAGAGCTGCGCCGCGAGCGTCTTGTTGGGCGCGATCACCAGCGCCGGCCGGTTCACGCGCGCGATCACGTTCGCCATCGTGAAGGTCTTGCCCGAGCCGGTGACGCCCAGAAGGACCTGGCGCCGCTTGCCTTCCCGGAGGCCGCGGGCGAGCTGGTCGATCGCCTGGGGCTGGTCGCCCTGGGGCTTGAAGTCGGAGAGCAGCTCGAAGCGGCCCTCTTTTCGCTCTACGGCCATCGTTGAAAAATATCAGGGACGGCGCGACGGAGCAAGCTTGCAAGTACGCGGCGAACATACTACCTTGAAAGAAATCCATCTAATCGCGCGAATCGCGCGTATCGTGGCCCCTGAATCGTCCGGAAGTGCCATGCCTAATTCTTGGCCCAAATCTTGGAGCTGGAAGCTCCCCGCCCTCGCGTGCGGCGCGCTGTTGTGGCTGGCCGCGGCGGCGGACGCGGCCGAGCCCAAGAAGATCCGGCTCGCCTACGTCGGCTGGGAAGTCGGCGCGGCGGTCTCCTACGTCGGCATCGACGGCGGCATCTTCAAGCAAAACGGCGTCGAGGTCGAGGAGATTTTCATCCGCGACCCGCTGAGCGGCGGCGTCCAATCGCTGATCGGCGCCGATTTCGTCGTCGGCTTCGGCAATCCGCTCGCGCTCATCCAGCCCATCCTGTCCGGCGCCGACATCGTCGCCGTCGCGTCGCACGTGAGCGTCCAGCCGTACGGCATGGCGGTGGCGTCGAGCATCTCCAAGGTCGCCGATCTCAAAGGCAAGCGCGTCGGCGTCTCCGAGCTGGGCGGCCGGTCCGACCTGGTCGCGCGCGTCATCCTGCGCCGCGCCGGCCTCGACCCGGCGAAGGACGTGGAGATCGTCGGCGCCGGGCTGGCGCCGAACCGCATCCTCGCCCTCACGAAAGATTTGATCCAGGGCGCCCCGGTGAACGAGCAGTTCGCCGCCGAGGCCAAACGGCTCGGCATCAAGATCATCGACGTGAAAGAGATCCCCGCCGTCACCGCGCTCCTGCTGACGACCCGCTCGTTCATCAAGCGGGACGAGGACACGACCCGGCGCTTCGTCAAGGGCTACGTGGAGGCGATCCACTATTTCCTGAACCGCCGCGCCGAGAGCATGGCGATCATCAAAAAGTATTTCAACGGCTCCAACCCGGTCGCCCTCGACGCCATGTACGACGCCTTCGCCGCCCAGCTGAAGCCGCTGCCGCTGCCCGACCCGGAGGCCTCCCAGGCGCTGATCGACACCGTCGCCCTCGTCGACCCGAAAGCGAAACTGCTGAAGCCGGAGAACCTCTTCGAGTCGCGCTTTCTGGACGAGCTCAAGGCCGGCGGCTTTATCGAGAAGCTCTACGCGGAAAAGGTGCGCCTCTAACCGGAAGCCGGCGCGCCGGCCGGCGCCATCGTCGCGCTCGAGATCCCAGGGAGGGCCGTTTGCAAGTCCTCTTCGATCGGATTCTCACCGTCAATCTCGCGGCGAGCACCCTGGTATTCTACGCCGCCGCCAGGCTGTACGTGCTCCCCAAAATCGGCGTGTGGGGCTTTCAGCGCCTCCTGCCGCCCATTCTCCTGCTGCATTCTTTCCGCCACCTCGGGCTGATGTTCCTGACGCGCGGCGCCACCTATCCGGGAATGCCCGCGGAGTTCGCCTACCCCGCGGCGCTCGGCGACCTGCTCGCCGCCGTGCTGGCGTTCGCCGCGTTGATCGCCGTGGTTCGGAGCCACCGGGCGGCGCGGCCGCTGGTCTGGGCGTTCAACACGGAAGGGACGCTGGACCTGATCGCGGCCATCGCGCTCGCGACGGCGTACGACGCGCCCGCGTACATGGGCCCGGCTTATTGGATACCCGCGTTCTGGGTGCCGGCGCTGCTGGTGACGCACTACATCGCCTACTTGGCTCTTATCGAAAGGCGCGACGCCGCTCGATGAGCTCGCGGCGGCCACATAGAAAGCCATCGGGGTTGATGATGCTCCTGACCGTCGCCGCGCTGACGCTGGGCGCCGACGCGCGCCCGCAGGACGAAGCTCAACCCACCAACGACCTGCCGAATCCCTACCAGACCACCGCGCCGTGGGGCAAACTACCCGAGGGAAGAACTTGGGGAGCGCTGAGCGCGGTCGCGATCGACCACGACGGCGAGTCCGTCTGGGTTGCGGACCGCTGCGGCGCGAATCCCGATACTCCGCCCGGAGCCTCCGCCTTCCAGTACGACAGCTGCGCGGGCTCGCCGCTGCCGCCGGTCCTCAAGTTCGATGCATCCGGCAAGCTGGTGAAAAGCTTCGGCGCGGGCATGTTTCTTTTCCCCCACAAGATCCATGTCGACCGCGACGGCAACGTGTGGGTGGTCGACCAGAGATCGGCCAACGAGCGCGAGCGCGCCAAGTTCCCGGGGGAAAAGGACAAGGGCCACATCGTCGTCAAGTTCAGCCCGGACGGCAAGGTCCTGTTGACTCTCGGAAAGCCCGGAGCGGCCGGAAACCCGCCCGGGGCCTTGACTCAACCGACCAGTCTGGTGACGGCTCCGAACGGCGATATTTTCGTCTCGGAAGGCCACAATCAAAATATGCAGGCGCCGCCGGACACCGTCTCGCGCATCTCCAGGTTCACCAAGGACGGCAAGCTCATCAAGTCCTTCGGCAAGCCGGGGTCGGGGCCGGGAGAATTCAGGGGCCCGCACGACCTCGCGATGGATTCGCTGGGCCGGCTCTTTGTCGCCGACCGGGGAAACATGCGCGTCCAGATCCTCGATCAGGACGGGAAATATTTGGGCGAGTGGAAACAATTCAGCCGTCCGAGCGGCGTCCACATCCGCGGCGACATGATTTACGTGACGGACTCCGAATCCAACGGGGGTGGCCCCGCACCCGGGATGGAAGAGAGGAATCCGGATCGGCAGCCTCACGGACGGCCGGGTGCTCTTCCGCATTCCCGATCCGCTTGAAATGAAGGGAACCAGCGCGGCCGAGGGCCTCGCGGTGGACACCAAAGGCAACGTCTACGGCGCCGAAGTCGGCCCGAGACGGCTGGTGAAGCACGTCAAACAGTAGGGATGCGCGAGCCGCACAGTTTTCCCGCATCGGCAGGACCGTCGACAAACACATCAGCCAGGGCAGCCCCGCCGGCGTGCGGCGCATCTTGAACGGCACCAGCGCGCTCGGCGTGATTGAAATATTGAAGGATGTAGAGATACGGAAATATCTTGGAGAATGAAAGCTAACGCAGCCCCTTGACGATCGATTCCAGCCGCGCGCTCACCATCCGGCCGGGCTGGGTGAGGATGATCTTGGCGGCCGAGACCGAGATCTCCCGGCCGAAGAGGCTGTAGCGGACGCCGTTCTCCTCCCGGTTGTTCGCCCACTCGGCGAACTCCTCGGGCGTGGGCGGATGGCCGATCTCGCGCGCGCAGCGGCGCACGATGAAGCCCAGCATCATCTTGTTCCGCTGGGCCTGCTCCGTCGTCCTGTCCGGCATAACTTTTAACATTATTTTTTTCGCCGCCGCCGGCCGCCTTGTTTAGTCGTCCATGTGCGTGGTCGCCTTCATGTGCTTATCGACGGTCACATAGCCGCGGTACTGGTCGACCATCCAATAGCGCACGCCGAACTCGAACCGGAGCTCCCTCATGTCGACGTCGTGGGGGTTGAAATGCTGGTGGTGCATCATCCCCGGCGGGACGTGCACCGCGTCGCCCTGCACCCAGTCGTACCGCTTGCCGCCGATCTCCGAGTAGCCGCTGCCTTCGAGGGCGTACAGATAGGCCTCCGGATGCGCGTGGCTGTGGCTTTTCGTGTGCGGCAGGTCGACGAAGATCGAGCTGATCGCGACGGCGGTCGCCTTGAAGCCGTTCTGCTTGCCGCTCCGGCCCATGAGGAAATAGGTCGCGCCGTGCTTGGACTCGTCGGATTTCTCGAACTGCTCCAGGTGCATCGCGATGCGCCGGCCGTCGACCGGCCAGCTCTGCGACTCTTCGCGCGGCGCCTTGGCCAGCGCCGCGGCGTCGTTCGCGCCCGCGTCTTCGAGCTGCTCCATCGGCCCCATGCGGATGAAAGATTCGAGCGGCCAGGCGAGCCCGGAAAGATAGGCGACCGGCTCCTTCCCGGTGTTGAAGAGCTGGTGCGTCGAGCGATGGGGCACGTGGAAGATCGTCCCCTTGTGGAAATCGTACCGCTGATCGTCGAGGATCATGAAGCCCTCGCCGCTCTCGACGTAGATCGCCTCCTCGCCGTGGACGTGCTTGCCGGTGTGCCAGCCGGCGGGGATCTCGGCCTTCATCAGGAGGCTGCCGCCGGTGGAAAAGCCGGTCTCGGGGGCGATCATCAGCGCGGCCCTGGAATCCTGCCGCGTGCGCGTCCATTGGAGAGCCTTCCCGTGCGCCACGCGCGGCGACTCGTTCACGATTTTTTCGTTCTGCTTCGATTGCTCCAGCCACGCCTGATAAAAATCTTTCATCTCGCCTCCGATCGATGGGTTGCTACCCCGAGAAAATTATCCGATGGACCCGTGTATGTCAAACCGCAAACTTTCACGCGTCCGGCAGCCGCCGCAGCTGCGGCAGAAAGAAAAAGAAGGCGACGAGAACGACGACGACGGCGCCGGCCTGGATCGCGAACGGCGCGCCGGCCCACTCGGCGATAAAGCCCGCCTGCATGCCGCCGAACTCCCTCAAGCCGGCCGACGTGAGGCCGTAAACCCCCATCACGCGCCCGCGATACGAGTCGGTGACGGTAAGCTGGATAAGCGTATGGAGCAGCGTGTCGAACACCGTGCTCGTCGCGCCGACCACGACCAGCATCGGGAAAGCCAGCGCCAGGCTCCGGCTCGCGGCAAAGACGAACAGCGCCGTGGCGGAGCAGCACAGGATCGCCACCAGCGCGCGCCGGTTGAACTTCACCTGGCCGAGCGCCGCCAGGGTGAGCGCGCCGATGATGGTGCCCAGGCCCGGCCCGACGCGCCGACCCGGAGCACGTCCTTGGCGAACACCGGCAACAGAATGATGTAGGAGCGGCCGAAGATGCTGACGCACGCCGAGCCGATGAGCAGCGTCAGGATCAACTTTTGCCCCCGGATGTATCGGAGGCCGTCCACGAGGCTGTCGGCCATGCGCATGCGCTCGGGGTCCGCCGGCTGGGGCGGGATGTGCATGCGGAACAGCGCGTAGATGATCGCGAAGTAGCTCACGGCGTTGATGTAGAAGCAGCCGTCGATGCCGACTCGATTGACCAGCAGGCCGACGAGACTCGGTCCGAGCAGCCCGGCGCCCTGCCAGGTGATGGAATTGAGCGCCAGCGCGTTCACCAGGTCCTCGCGGCCGACCAGGCGCGGGATCAGCGACTGCCGCACCGGCTGCTCGAACGCCCATACCGTCGAAGTGGCCGCGCCCAGCACGAAGAGGTGCCACACCCGGATGGCGTCGAACGTGACCAGCAGCGCCAGCGCGAAAGCGCTGACGAGCGAGAGCGCCTGGATCCAGATCATCACGAGCCGGCGGTCCCAGCGGTCGGCGACGAGCCCGCCGAGGAGGAAAAAGCTGAGCAGCAGCACCGTGCGGAGCAGGCTGAACAGTCCGAGATAGAACGGCGATTCCGTCATCTCGAAGACCAGCCAGCCCTGGGCGACGACCTGCATCCAGGTGCCGACGTTCGAGATGAAGTAACTCGACCAGAACCAGAAAAAATCCGGGTAGCGCAGCGCGCGAAAAATCACGCCTCCTCGCATCGACGATTTCCTTCCTGTGAATGGGATAGCCCGGAACGTCCGCGGCGCGCGGCGGCCCCGCCTCAGCCCCCGCCCGCGAGCCTCTTCCCGCGGAGGAACTCCGCCGCCACGTCCCGGGCCGCGCGGCGCTCGCCGTCCACCGCGAAGTTCATGCGCCGCATCTCGTCGACCGAGATCGCGCCCGCGAGCGCCCGGAGCGCGGCGCGGACTTCGGGGTGGCGCTCGAGCAGCTGGCGCCGCGCGACCGGCACGGCGTCGTACGGCGGGAAATAATGCCGGTCGTCTGCCAGCTGAGCCAGCTTCAGGCGCGCGATCAGGCCGTCGGTGGAGTTTCCCGCGATGAGATCCACCTGGCGGTCGGCCAGCGCGCGGTAGGTGAGCGAGAGGTCCATCTCGCGCACCTCGCGGAACTTGAGGCCGTAGGCGCGGGTGAAGCCCTCGTAGCCGTCCGGCCGCGACATGAAATCCTGGCCGAAGCCGGCGCGCCACCGGGGCGCGTAGCGCGCGGCGGCGCCGATCGTTTGGAGCCCGAGCTTCCCGGCGTCGTCGCCGCGGACGAGGATGGCAAAGGTATTGTTGAAGCCGAGCGGCTCGGTCCATTCGAGGCCGAAGCGCGCCGCGTACTCTTCCTTGACGCGGCGGTAGACTTCCCCGGCGTCGGAGATCGGCGGCAGCTTGAGGATCGCGGTGAGCGCGGTGCCGGTGTATTCCACGTAGGCGTCGATCTCTCCGTCGAGCAGCGCCTCGTGCGCCAGGTTGCCGCCGAGATCGAAGCGGCGCTGGACTTCGAGGCCCGTTTTGGCCTCGATCGTCTGCGCCAGGATCTCGCCGAGGATGATCTGCTCGGTAAAGTCTTTCGATCCGATCGCGACGCGATTCGCCGCCGCGCCGGGCCCCATCGAAGCCGCGGCCCAGACGGCGAGGACACCGGCGGCGGCCACGGCCGCCGCCGTCGGCAAGACGCGCCGGCCTTTCAACCGGGCGGCCGCGCCCCGGCTGAACCAGCGCTCCACCCCGCCGAGGAGAAAATCCGCCCCGAGCGCCAGCGCCGCCGCGGGCACCGCGCCGGCCAGGATCAGCGTGTTGTCGTTCATCCGGAGGCCGCGGAAGATGTAGCGCCCGAGCCCGCCCGCGTCGATCGCCGCCGCGATCGTCGCCGTCCCCACCGCGATGACCGTGGCGACGCGCACGCCCGCGATGATGACGCCGAGCGCGAGCGGGATCTCGACCTGGAACAAGAGCTGCCGGCCGGTCATGCCGATGCCCTTGCCCGCCTCGCGGATCGCCGGATCGACGCCGTTGATGCCGGTGAAGGTGTTGCGAATGATGGGCAGCAGCGAATAGAGCGCCAGCGCGGCGACCGCGGTGCGCGCGCCGATGCCGCCGACGACGCGGACGTGAAAGAGATAGACGTTGAGCGGGATGAGAAAGCCGAACAGCGCCAGGCTCGGCACGGTCTGCATGATGTTGGCGAAGCCCAGGACCGGCTTGCCGAGCGCCGGCCGGCGCGTGAGCGCGATGCCGAGCGGCACGCCGATCAGAATCGCGATGCCGGTGGAGACCGCGACGAGGAAGAGATGCTCCAGGGACAACTGGGCGACTTCGGCCCGGTGCGCCAGCAGGAATCGCCAGAGGTTCATAGCGCGGCGTTCGCTGCGCCGGGCGCCTGCAGGCAGGAGACGAACGCCCGGACCTCCGGCTCGCGCGACGCGAGAAAATCGGCCGGGCGGCCGAGCAGGACGATCTTTCCGTCCTTCATCAAGCCGATGCGCGAGGCGAGCAGGAACGCCTCGCCGACGTCGTGCGTGACGAAGACCATGGTTTTCCCCAGCCGCCGCTGGAGCGAGCGGAACTCCTGCTGGATCTCCCGGCGCGTGATCGGATCGAGCGCGCCGAACGGCTCGTCGCAGAGCAGGATCGGCGGATCGGCGGCCAGCGCCCGGGCGACGCCGACGCGCTGGCGCTGCCCGCCGGACAGCTCGCGCGGGTAGCGCCCGGCGAAGCGCTCGTGGTCGAGGCCGACGAGGGCGAGCAGCTCGCGCACGCGCGCGTCGATCTTGTCTTTGTCCCACCCTTCCAGGCGCGGCACGACGGCGACGTTTTCCTCGATGGTGAAGTGCGGGAAGAGCCCGACCTCCTGGATGACGTAGCCGATGCGCCGGCGGAGCCGGATCGGGTCCCATTCGGCGGTGGCGCGGCCCTCGACGAGCACCCGCCCGCTCGTCGGATCGAGCAAACGGTTGATGAGCTTCAGCGTCGTCGTCTTGCCGCAGCCGCTCCGCCCGAGCAGCACCAGGGTCTCGCCCGGGTCGACGCTCAGGCTGAGATCGGCGAGCAGCGTCTTGCCGTCCGGCAGGCGAAAGCCGACGTTCTGAAACTCGATCGCTGAAGGATTGGAAGTCGTCATGGATTGCCGCAGTGATTCTTCGCGGAGTAAAGGATCTCTCCCCTGCCGGTTCCGTCTGGACAACCGGGCCGTTTCCCCTTTATATTCGTAGGAGCCATGGAAAATCAAAACGGCCCGGGGGTCCTCTCGCCCGGGCATAAAAATATCTGGCTCGGCGAGGAGCCGTCCATCTGGACGTCGAACCATCGCGGCGCCGAGCGGAGCGAAGCCCTTTCGATCCTCGGCACTCTGTTGGACCAGCCCCGCTGGCTCGCGCCGCGCCATCTTTACGACGACAAAGGCTCCGCCCTGTTCGATCGGATCTGCGAGCTCCCCGAATATTATCCTACCCGGACCGAAAGCGCCATTCTGAAAGAGCGCGCCGGCGCAATCGTCCGCGCCGCGCGCGCGGATCTGATCGTCGAGCTCGGCGCCGGCACCTCGCAGAAAACGCTGCACCTCCTGCACGAGCAGGAGAAACAGCGGCCGGGCGGCGCCTTCGCCCCCATCGACGTGAGCCTCGCGAGCCTCAAGATCGCCCGCGACGCCGTCGAGAAAAAATTCCCGCGCCTGCTCTTTCACGGCCTGCACGGCAAATACGAGGACGGCATCGCGAGCATCGAAAAAAGCCTGCCCACGCTGTTCGTTTTTCTCGGCGGCACGGTGGGAAACTTCAATCATTCCGAGTTCGCCGATTTCTTCCGGCATCTCTCGGACTCGATGGGCCCCCGGGACTATTTTCTGCTCGGGGTGGACCGGATCAAGGACCCCGGCGTGCTGGAGAAGGCGTACGACGACTCGCAGGGGCTCACCGCCGATTTCATTTTGAACGTGTTCGAAAACGTCAACCGCGTCCTCGGCAGCGACTTCGAGCGGAGTGGAATGCGCTATCACTCGCGCTACAACCGCGAGCGGCGGCAGGTCGAGATGTACGCGGTCGCGACCGAGGCCCGGGAGATCCATATCCCGGCGCACCGGACGTCTTTTGTCTGGGAAAAAGAAGAGAAGATCCTGGTCGAGATCAGCCGCAAGTTCGATCCCGACCGATTGCAGGAGCAGCTCCGCTGCTTCGGCCTCGACCCGGTCGCGCACTACACGGACGAGAAAAAGTGGTTCTCGCTGCTGCTGTCTAAGAAAAACCCGCCGCTTTAGCGCACGTCGAAAATCTGCCGGTACGACGCGACCATCTCGCTCAGGTTCGGCCCGATGGAGGCCGGATTCACGAAGACGAAATCCTTCTGGTAAAGCTCCTGGTTGCGCGCGGTCTGCTTCACGCCCTTGCGGATCGTCAGGCGCGGGATCTGCTGCGCCATCATCGTCTGCGCCTCTTCCGAGAGAATCCAGTCGATAAACAGGAGCGCCGCGTGCGGATGCGATGCCCGCCGCATGACCGAGACCGCGTTCGGCTCCGCCGGGTAGGGATCGAAGAGGCGGTAATCGATCGGCGCGCCCTTCTCCTTGTATTCCACCACGCGCCGGCCGCGCGCGGCGATGACGATCGCCGACTCGCCGGCGAGCGCGAGCTGCAGGCGCACGATGCTGCTCGAGCCCGGGATGTGGAGCTGCTGGCGCGCCAGCGCCTTCATGTATTCCAGCGCTTTGGCCTTCCCCATCCCGTCCAGCATGACCGTGAACCAGGCGTACTCGTCGCTGCCGAGGCTCATCCGGCCCTTCCACCTGGGCTGGAGCAGGTCCTGATAGCTCCGCGGCGCGTCCTCCTGGGATACCAGCTTGGTGTTGAAGGCGACGACGATCGGCGTCACCTCGAACGACGACCAGAAGCCCTGGCTGTCGTAAGAGCCGGCGGGAAAGGCCTTGAGCTCCGGCGACAGGTAGGGGAACGAGTAGCCTTTGTGCCGGAGCTCCCAGATCTCCACCGGCGCCGAGGCCACCACATCGACGAGGACGCGGCCGGCCCGCGCCTCCGTGTCGATCTTGGTAAAGATGCTCGATTGGGTCAGGCGGATGGATCTTACCTTGACGAAGGGAAAGCTTTTTTCGAAAGCGCCGACGATCTTCGGATAGTCGGTGAGGCCCATCGAGGTGTAAAAGACCATCTCGCCCTCTTTGCGGGCGCCCTCCTCGAGGGCGGCTTTTCTTTGCGCCGGCGCCAGGCTGCGGACGGTCTTCGATACGTCGTCGAGGGACGCGCCGCAACAAGCGGCCGGCGGCAGCAGCGCGCAAGCGAAGAGGAGAGAGGAAATACCGGCTCGACGTTTCATTTCCCTTTCCGGACCAAGCTAAGCCACGCCCACCCACTTCCCCGCTTCCACCGATTGGAGCACCGCGTCGACGACCCGCTGCGCGGCCAATCCTTCGCGAAAGCTCGGCGCCGCCTCTTCGCCCGAGCGCATGGCCTGGGCGAACCTCCGGGTCAGGTGGGAAAATAAAAACTCGCCGGCCACGCGCTTGGGGTCGGAGAGGTCGAGCCCCTGCGTGAGCCTTTCGGGAATGGCGAGCGGCTCGAAGCGGGAATTCGCGCCGCGGACGCCGCTCAGCCGGCCGACGACCCAGCCCGGACCGTCGCGGTCGAGCTCCATGCGGAGCGCCCCTTCGCTGCCGAAGATCCGGATGCTTTGATACAGGCTGCCCTCGGCCACGCCGCTCGCGTGGAGCGAGGCCTGAATCCCGCCCGCGAGCTCGGCGAGAAACATGCACGAATCTTCGACGTCGACGGCGCCCGTCCCGCCGCCGTCCGGGAGGCGCCGCTCTTTATGGAAGGTCGCCGCCTGCCCGACGACTCTTTTGAAATCGCCCGCGAGCATGCGCACCAGGTCGATCAAATGGACCGCCGTGTCGCCCAGGACGCCGAAGCCCGCGGTCTCTTTGCGATGGCGCCAGCCGAGCGGGGTCGCCGCCGCCATGCGGCTTTCGGTCAGCCACGAGGCGTCGAGGTGAAAAATCCGCCCGGCGTAGCCCTCTTCCAAAAGCTCCTTCATGCGCCGGACGGCCGGGATAAAGCGAAAATTGAAAGCGGTCATGTGGGCGCGCCCGGCCTTCCCGGCCGCCGCCAGCATGCTTTCCGCCTCGCCGGCGTTGAGCGCCAGCGGCTTCTCGCTGAGCACGCCGAGGCCGCGCGCGAAGGCCTCCTCGGCGATGGGGCGATGGAGGTACGGCGGCGTGGCGATGCTGACGCCGTCCAGTCCCCCGAGCGCCAACAGCTCGCGGTAGTCGGTGAAGACGCGGGGAATGCCGAATTCGCGCGCGATTTTGTCCGCGGCCGCCTGCGACCGCTGGCAGAACGCGGCGACTTCCACGCCGCTCGCCTGGTAGGCCAGGATATGATTCCGCCCGTAGCCGCCGCCGATCACCCCGACGCGCAATTTCCGGTTGTCGGTCGGTTCAGTCATTTCCCCTCACCCTTCCCTCTCCCCGAAACGGGGCGAGGGTTTTGTCTTCTCCCGATATCGAAACCATCGACGGACTTCTTTCTCTTTCTCCTCCCCGCCCCTTCGGGGAGAGGATAAAGGTGAGGGGCCTTTCACGCCGTCGCCTCATCGCGAGAGCCGGGACTCCGGGATCGGGCCGTTCAATTGTCCCAGCGCCGCGGAAAAATAACCGCCGTCGCATTCGAGCGCCTGCCGCCGGAACGCGGCGGGCAGCCCGATCCACGGAATCGCCGGGTTCCTGTGGTGCACGCCGTGGAGGTTGAAATGCAGCAGCCCGGCGGAAAGCGGGCGCGCGAGCGACAGGTTCCGCGCGTAGAAGGTGTCGTTCACCGGCGTGGCGTAATGGTAGACGTTGTCGAGAAAAGAGATCAGGAAGGCGCGCGCGAAAAGCGCGCCCGCGAGGCACGGCCACCAGGCGCCGTAGCAAACCGCGCTCGCGCCGAATAAAATTAGAATGAGCGCGCCATCCAGCCGCATCTCGGTCACGGCGGCGTCGCGCATCAGCCCCCGCATCAGGTTGCCGGGCAGGTCCGCGCCGGTGAAGTAGCGCCGCTCCAGGCGCCGGAGCGCGAAGCGCGGCAGAAAAAACATCAACGGGCTCGCGAGCTCCAGGAGATAGAGGCCGCCGAAGATATGCGCGAAATAGCCGGCCGCGGCGCGCGCCTTGGAAGTTTTTTCCGGCGCGTACACCTCCGTCGCTTCGACGAGAGAGCGGTTCAGCTTGTGGTGCAGCAGATGGCTCAGGCGCAGCACCAGGAACGGCGCGCCGAAAAAGAGCGCCAGCGTCCTGCCGGCGGCGCGGTTCACCCGGCGCGAGGGATGGAACATCTCGTGAATCGCTTCGTGGACGAGGCTCCAGGAGGGGTTGTTGAGGAGCGCCAGCGGCAGCAGGGTCAGCGCCCACCACCGGCTCGCGGGGAGGAAAAACAGGGGCAGGAGAAACAACTGGTAAACGTTGACGAGCAGGTGGGCCGCCGCCAGCGAGAGATTCACTCCCGCCGGAATCGCCGCGGCGGCGCTCTGCGCTTTCTCTGCCTGAGCGGTTTCCATCGCTCGCGCTCTTTCATCACCCGAGCGTTTGCAGCAGGCTCAGCAGGACGATGAAGCCGAAGCCCGCGATGATCGCGCCCGAGACGCGGTGCACCCAGCGGAGCCCTTCGTGCGTGAACATCAGCCGGACCACCGGCACGCCCATGCTCAAGACCACCCACCAGCTCGCCGAGCCGCAGAAAATGCCCGCGGTCAGCACCGCGGCCATCAGGTGATGCTCGCTCAAATCCTCCACGCCCCAGCCGGCGTAAATCGCCACGAAGGAAAGCAGCGTCAGCGGGTTGCTGAACGTGAGGAGAAACGTCGAGGCGTAGGCGCTCAGGAGATTCCTTTCGTGGTCCGCGGCCGCCCGCTCGGAAGGCTCGGTGAAGAAAATCGTGAGTCCGAGATAGCAGAGAAACAATCCGCCGATCAGCCGGAGCCACATCTGCTCGTCGATCAGAAACGTGGAGACCAGCGTCAACCCCAGCACGACGATGCCGCCCGAAATGGCGTCGGCGGTCGCCACGCCCAGCCCCGAGGCCAGGCCGTAGGCCGGTCCTTTGGAAAGTGTGCGGTTGACGCAGAGGAGGCCGATGGGCCCGATCGGCACGGCCACGATCATGCCGATGATGAATCCTTTGAAGAATAACCCCAACTAGCCTCCCGCTCCCGATCTTAACAGAGACGCCCGGACAGACAAGAGATTCGCTTCTGTATGCCAGATTTCGCTCTCCGTTCCAAGCTTTTTTTATGTTTGGAAGACTCGCAAGCCTATCGTGAAAGCGCTTGACGCCGGCCGGGCTCTGAGGGAGAATCGTAAGCGATACGGAGTCGCTGGACAGGAGGCTCAAATGTCGGCACACATCAAACACATGGCGATCGCCAGCGAGAACTACGCGCTGATGGGAAGGTTTTACGAGGCGGCGTTCAAGCTGAGGACTTCCCCCAGGGCCAAGCCCGAAAGCGCGGTGGTCGTGGGCGACGGCTACGTCGGCCTCAACATCAACCCGCGCCGCGCGGGCCGGCAGGCGGGCTTCGACCACTTCGGCTTCGAAGTGGACGACGTCGAAACCGTGCTGGCACGGATGAAGGCGAAATACCCGGCGGTCAACGTGCTCAAGCGGCCGGGCAACCGGCCCTTCGCCGGACTCAGCACGCACGACCCGGCGGGCAACGTCTTCGACCTCTCGCAAAAAGGCATGGAGAACCGCCGCGACGTATACGAGGACGGCGACTGGAAGCAGGAGCGCTACATCAACCATTTCGCCCTGCGGACCGTCATGCCGGAGGCGCTGGCGCAATTCTACGTGGAGCTGTTCGAGCTCAACCCGATGGAGCGGCCGGCGGGCGATCCCAACTATTATCTATCCGACGGCCGGGTGACGCTGGTCATCATGCCGTGGAACATCAACGACTACCAGGGCTCGGGCATCGAGCGGCCCGCGCTCGAGCACATCGGCTTCAAGGTCGAGAGCGTCGAGGGATTCAAGAAGGATCTCCAGGAGCTGATCGGGCGGAACCCCCGCCTCACCCCGAGCCCCGTCGGCGCCGGGCCGGAAGGGTCGGCGCGGCTCAGGCTCTTCGAGAAATGTCCCTTCGGCAAACATCATCTGGCCGATCTGGACGGGGTGCTGATCGACATCACGGACGCCTAGCGCGATGAGGATCGCCATCGCCGCCTGCCTGGCCCTGCCGCTCGGGTTCTGGGAGCCGTCGTGGGCCCAGGTCGCCGTGCGCGTCGGCGTGCCCGCGAGCCAGACCAGCGCCATCTCGATTCATATCGGCATTCAAAAGGGGCTCTTCGCCAGGCGCAATCTGAACGTCCAGCCGATCGTCATCCCCAACGGCCGGGTGAACGTGAACGCCCTGCTCTCGGGCAGCACGGAGTTCATCAACGGCTCTTCCCCCGAGCTGTTCTTCGTCGGCGAGCAGGGCGGCGACATCGTCGGGCTCGGCTCCTGGGACGACTCCTCGCCGTACGATCTCGTCACGCGGGAAAAAATCTCCTCGCTGAAGGAGCTGAAAGGCAAGCGGCTCGCGGCCGGCGGCATGCTCGACAAGAGCCACCTGTTCCTGAAGCTGATGCTCGCGCGCGAGGGCCTCGACGCCGCGAAGGACGCCGAGATCATTTTTATCGGCAGCTCGGCGGCGCGCCTCAACATGCTGGCCGCCGGAAAGATCGACGCGGCGCCGGCCGCGCCCGAGTTCGCCAAGCGGGCCGAGAAGCTGGGGCTCCAGGTGATTCCGGTCGCGATGCCCTATACCAAGGGGCTGATCACGACGCGGAGGTCCCATCTCGCCAAGAACCGCGAGGGGGTCAGGGCGTTTCTCGCCGGCTACTCGGAGGCGGTCAGGTATTTGATCAACAACAAGGACGAGTCGATCCAGATCATGGCCCGGGTGTTTCGCCTGCAGGACCGCGAGGTGCTCGATTACGCCTACAACGCGCTCAAGTCGCACGCCCAGCCCGACCTCTACCCGTCCGAAGAGGGCATCCGCAACGTGCTCAGGACCATGGCCTACGACGATCCGCGCTTCGCCGCCGTGCCGCCGCTGAAGCACATGGACCTCTCGCTCGTCGACGAGCTGCGCTCGCCCCGGGCGGCGCAGGCGAAGTAAAGCAATATAACCGCAGGAGTCATTTATGACGGAGAAATTCGCTCAGGTCGACGGCCTCAAGACGCGCTACCTCGAAGAAGGAAGCGGCCCGGCGGCTTTGCTGCTCCACGGCGCCTCGCTGGGATCGTCGGCGGACGTGTTCGAGCCGAACCTCGCGCCGCTCGCGGCGCACGGGCTGCGCGTCCTCGCCTTCGATCAGCCGGGCTTCGGCGGGACCGACAACCCGAAGGACTACACGGTCGCCTACCGGCGCCGCTTTATCATCCAGCTCATGGACGCGCTGGGAATAAAAAAAGCCGCCCTCGTCGGCCACTCCCAGGCCGGCGCGATGGCGGTCGGCCTCGCCTTCGACCAGACCGAGCGCGTCGCCAAAGTCGTCGTGCTCGGCACCGGCAGCCTGCTGCCGCCGCTCGCCCAGGGCGCCAAAGCGGGCGAGGGCGAAGAAGGCGGCGGCGCCGAGCCGACGATCGAAGACAGCCGGGCGCTGCTGGAGCAAAATTTATTTCACCACGCGCTGATCACGCCGGAGGCTTTGGCGCTGCGCCACCGCATGAGCCTGGGCAAAAACTTTCAAGCCTTCCTGGAGCGCGGCAAGGCGCCGCGCGGCGGCGGCAAGGAAGCCGCCCCGATCTGGGAGCGGCTGCACCAGCTCCCGGTGCCGCTGTTGCTGATGTACGGCAAACAGGACCGGGGCTCCGCGGCGGCGCGCGCCGCCGCGCTGAAAGAGCGCTATCCGACGCTCGACCTCCACCTGCTCGACAACGCGAAGCACCTCGCGCAGTGGGACGCGGCGGCGGAATTTGAAAAGCTCACCGGCAGGTTTCTCGCCGCTTAGACCGGCGGAGCCATTCGCCGTGCCCTCCCCGCCCCTGCTTGATCGGCGGGGGTATAGCGATATGAATCCAACCGCGCCGGATATTTCGGCCGCCGCGCTCGGCCGCGCGCTCAGGGACGCGCGCGACCGCACGCTGGAGCTGGTCGCCGACCTCGACGGCGAGCGGATGATCGGCCCGCGCCTGGCGATCGTCAACCCGCCGCTCTGGGAGATCGGCCACATCGCCTGGTTCCAGGAATTCTGGGCGCTGCGCCATCTGCGCGGCGAGAAGCCGCTGGCGGAAGGCGGCGACGCGCTCTACGACTCCGCCAAAGTGGCCCACGCGGCGCGCTGGGAGCTGCCGCTGCCGTCGCGCGAGCGGACGCTCGCCTACATGGACGCGGTATGGAGCCGCGTCATCGAGAGCCTCGGCGACCGCGCGCTGTCGCCGGCAGAGCTCTATTTTCATCACCTCGTCCTCTTTCACGAAGACATGCACGGCGAAGCGATCCTCTTTACGAGGCAGACCCTCGGCTACCCGGCGCCGAAATTGAGCCCGGGAGAGACCGCCGGCGCCGAGTCCCCCGCCGCGCCGCGCGGCGACGCGGAGATCCCCGGCGGCCCGTTCCTGCTCGGCGCTCCGCGCGACTCGCTTTTCCTTTTCGACAACGAGAAATGGGCGCATCCCGTCGAGATCGCGCCGTTCCGTATCTCGCGCGCGGCGGTGACGAACGGGGAGTTCGCCGCGTTCGTCGACGCCGGCAGCTACCGCAAACGGGAATTTTGGACCGAGGAAGGCTGGCGCTGGCTCCAAACGGGCGGCTCGCCCGCGCTCGACGGATCCTTCTCGAAATTCTTTCACCAAGAGCAGCGCTACGGGGAGACCGCGCCGCAGAATATCGACCATCCGGTTTACTGGAAAAAAGAGTCCGGCGGCTGGCTGCGGCGGGATTTCGATGCGTCTGTCCCGCTCGGGGAAAACCTTCCCGTAACGCACGTCAATTGGTACGAGGCCTCCGCCTACGCGAAATGGGCGCGCCGGAGGCTCCCGACCGAAGCGGAGTGGGAAATGGCCGCGGCGGCGGAGCCGGAAAAAGACGGGCGCGGCATCGGGCCGCGTCCGCGAAAATTTCCCTGGGGCGACGAGCCGCCTGCGCCCGGGCGCGCCAATCTCGACGGCCGCGCCCTGGGGCCGGTGGCGGCCGGCGCTCTGCCCCGGGGCGACAGCGCCTTCGGCTGCCGGCAGATGATCGGCAACGCGTGGGAGTGGACCGCGAGCGACTTCTCGCCCTATCCCGGCTTCGCCGCCGATCCTTACAAGGAATATTCCGAGCCGTGGTTCGGCACGCATAAGGTCCTGCGCGGCGGCTGTTGGGCGACGCGCGCGCGCCTGATCCATAACACCTGGCGGAACTTCTACACGCCGGACCGGCGCGACGTCTGCGCCGGCTTCCGCACCTGCGCCCCATGACGATCCGCCTCGTCACGCCCGCCGGGGCCGAAGACCGCAACGGCAACAGCATCACCGCGCTTCGCTGGGCGCGCATCCTGAAAGGGCTCGGCCAGCGGGTTTTCGTCCAACCGGCCTACCGCGGCGAGCCCTGCGACCTGCTCGTCGCGCTCCACGCGCGGAAAAGCGCGCCGTCCATCCGCCGCTTTAAAAAAGAGCATCCCGATCTGCCGCTGATCGTGGTCCTGACCGGCACCGATCTGTACCGCGATATCCGGACCAGCGCCGCCGCCCGCCGGTCGCTTGAAACCGCGACCCGGCTGATCGTGCTCCAATCGATGGGCCTTCAGGAGCTGCCGCGCCGGCTGCGGCGTAAGACGCGCGTCATCTATCAGTCCGCGTCGCGCGTGAGAGGCTCCGCGCGGCCCAGAACCGAATTCAAGGTTTGCGTGATCGGCCACCTCCGCCCGGTGAAAGACCCGCTGCGGACCGCGCTGGCGGCGCGCCTGATCCCGGCCGAGTCCGGCGTGCGCGTGCTGCACGTCGGGCGCGCGCTCGACGACCATCTGGCAAAGCGCGCGCGCGCCGAGATGCTCGCAAATCCGCGCTATCGCTGGCTGGGAGAGCTGCCGCACTGGAAGACGCGCCGGCTTTTGGCGGCGAGCCACCTCCTGTCGCTCACGTCCGTCATGGAGGGCAGCGCCAACGTTCTCTCCGAAGCGCTCGCCTCGTCCGTGCCGGTCGTCGCGTCGAGGATATCCGGCCTCGCCGGCACGCTCGGCAAAGATTATCCCGGCTATTTCAAGGTGGGAGACACGCGCGGGCTCGCGCGGCTGCTCCGCCGCGCCGAAACCGACCGGCGCTTTTACCGGACGCTCCAATCCCGCTGCGACCGGTTGAGGCCGCTGGTCGATCCCCGGCGCGAGCGCGCCGCGTGGCAGCGGCTTTTGCGGGAACTTGCCTGAGCGCTCCTATTCCAAGCCAAAGTACGCTATAGGTATCCGCCATGTCTCCGGACGAAACCGCTGAGGGGCTGCCCGGCGATTCCGCTCGAACGCAGCCTTCCGGCCGATCACCTTACCTCCTACTCTTTATCGTCATTGGTTCGGTCTATCTCTGCACGTTCAGCGACGGCTATTTCGGCCAGATCGGGGACGGCCTGACGATGTTTAATACCGCCGTAAGCTTGCACGAGTTCGGCGAGCTGGGGATCGGACCGGTGTTCGAAAATGGAGCGATGGTGCGATCCGATCACTACGGCAAGTACGGCCTCGGCTTTCCGCTCGTCCTGCAGTTTCCATTGCTTGTCGCGGGACCGCTGGAGAAGGCGCTGGGACAGGGCCGCAGCAACGCGCTTTTCCCGCTCACGAATCTGCTGATCCTCGCGGCCGTCCCAATCCTGATAGCGCTATGCCTGCGGGATTTGGGATTCCGGCTGCGGACGGGCCTGTTGGCGGCCGCGGGCTTCGCCTTCGGAACTTTCGCCTGGCCCTATATTTCCTACGACTTCAGCGAACCGCTGCAGGCGTTATGTCTGACCGGAGCCTTCTGGCTGCTCATCCGCGCGGCCAGAGCCGATCCGCCGCCGCGCGCGCTTCTCGCGCTGGCTGGCTTTGCGCTGGGTCTGGCCGTCCTGACCAAGGCCACGGCGGTTCTGTTGGTCCCGAGCTACGCGATCTATCTCTGGACCGCCATGGAGCGGCCGCGGAAAACCAGGCTGCGCCGCGCGCTCTGGTTCGGCGCGCCGCTGTTGATCTGGGGCGGCGCCATCGCGCTCTTGAACGGGCACCGCTTCGGCTCTCCGTTCGACTTCGGGTATGGCGCCGAATCGACGCAGTTCACGACGCCGCTGGGAAGCGGACTTTACGGGCTCTGGCTCGGCCCCAATAAGGGAATTATTTTCTATGCGCCGCTGG
>WNFL01443333.1_pt1 | contig 39300 bp, 30 predicted proteins | sample 5400361 | NCBI WGS metagenome assembly WNFL01 (sample SAMN13153351, study PRJNA577476) | soil metagenome | isolation source: 40 cm soil on Douglas fir-dominated hillslope | place: USA:California | collected 2013-09-17
CCCTCCGACAAGAAGACGATCGACCAGGGTGAGAAGGTCGCCAAGATCAATTGCGTGTCGTGCCACGGGCCCCTCGGCAAGGGCAACGGGCCGGCCGCGATCGCGCTGAACCCCAAGCCGGCGGACTGGACGTCGAAGCGGGTGCAGGACGAATCGGACGGGGAGATCTTCTGGAAGGTGACCAACGGGCGGGGGGCCATGCCCTCCTGGCGGCACCTGCCCGAGAACGACCGCTGGGCCGTCGTCCGGTTCATCCGCACGCTCGCCGGGAAGTGATTTGGAGGGTCCCGCGATGAGCGGCGACTCCGTCCGCACCGCGCTCTCTCAGCTGGGCGACGCGCTCGAGAGCCTCCGGGAGCGCCTGGGCGATGGGCCGGGCCCGGCGCGCTCCCCCGACCGCGACGCCCACGCCCTCGACATCTTCCAGGAGATCCTGTCGGTCCCGCCGCTCGGGCTGCCGCCCGGCGAGCTGTTCGGGCTGGCGATGGATCGGGTGTCCCGGCTGCTGGCCGCCGATCGCACGCTCCTCTTCGTCCTGGACGACGCGACCGGGCGGCTCGTGCCCCGGTCGGGCCGCGGCTTCCGACGTGACGACATGGAGAGCGTGGTGCTCGATCCGGGCGAGGGGCTCGTCGGGCGCGTCTTCGCCGAGAAGCGCGTGCTGACCTACGACGCGGCCGCCGAGCCGACCGCCCGCGATCCGTTCGTCGAGCGCTTCCCGATGCGCCAGGGCATCGCGGTGCCGGTGCGGACCGAGGGCGAGGCGGCCGGCGTTCTCTTCGCGGGCCGCCAGGATCTCGGCGCGCCGTTCACCACCACCGACGTGCTCCTGCTCCTGGTCATCGCCGACCGCGTCGGCTCCTCGCTCGTCCACCAGCGACTGCTCGAGCGCCGGGGCGATCACCTCGCGCACCTGCGGGAGCTGCGCGGTCTCGTGGACGCGAACCTTCCCGCCCGCGAGCCGCGCGAGATCCTGGCCCGTGCCGCCGACTCGGGCTGCCGGCTGGCCGGCGTGCGTGGGGCCCTCGCGCTCGCCGGCTCCGGGCCCGGGCGCGTCGACGTGCTCGCGGGCGCGGGCCTGCTGGCCAGCGTCGGGCTCGAGCGGCTCCGGGCGGACGACGACGTGCTCGTCGAAGGCTTCGCGGCCGAGGCGCCGGTGGCGATCCGCGACCTTCAGGCCCGGCGCCCGGCCGGCCGGCCGGGGCTCTTCGAGGAGGAGGGAATCCGCGCGGCCCTGCTCGTGCCGATGCGCGCCCGCGGCCGCGTGGTGGGGCTCCTCTGCCTGGCCGATCCCGAGCCGCGCGACTTCTCGCCGGAGGAGACCGAGTCCGCCTTGATGCTCGCGGCCCTGGCCGCCGGATCGCTCGAGACGGAGCGCCAGCTCGCCGAGAGCCGCCACGCGCTCGCCGAGCGCGACACCGAGCAGGTGGACGTGGGACGGGGCGAGCGGACGCGCGTGCTGGCCGCCCTCGGGGCCGGGCTCACCCGCGAGCTTCACCCGGTCTTCGCGACGCTGCTCGGTCGGGCGCAACTCCTGCTCGCCCGCGCCCCCGAGGATCCGCTGCGCGAAGGGCTGGTCGCGCTCGAGGAAGCCGCCTGGCGCGGCACCGATCTGCTCCAGCGCCTGCTCGGGCTGGCGGAGGCCGATCAGCGCGGCGCGGTGGCCGAGCTGCCGGCGATCGCGCAGGAGGCGGTGAGCTTCGCGCGCGCGCGTCTCCGGGCCGAGCCCGGGTCGCGCGGCGCGATCGAGATGACCGCGGAGCTGGGCGTGACGCCGCCGGTCGAGGCCGGCGCCACCGCGCTGCGCGAGGCGGTGGTCGCCCTCGTGCTGAACGCGGTGGAGGCGATGCCCGCGGGCGGGACCCTGGCCGTGCGCACCCGCAGCCACGCCGACGGCGCCGAGCTGGTCCTCGTCGACACCGGGGAGGGCATCCCGTCCGAGATCCGCCCGCGCGTCTTCGATCCCTTCTTCACCTCGCGGCCCGGCCACCTGGGACTGGGGCTGAGCGTCGCCGAGGCGGTGGTGCTCCGCGCGGGCGGACGCCTCGAGCTGGACCGCGCGGGCGCGAGCGGCGGCACGAGGGTCACGCTGTGGCTGCCCGCGGTGGGGCTGCGGCCCGCCCCGCCCGCGCCGGAGCCGGCGAAGCCGGCGCCCGCGGCCACGACCGAATCCCGTGCCCCCGCCGAGCGCACCGGCTCCGTCCTCGTGGTCGAGGAGGAGGAAGGCATCCGCACCGAGGTGATGGACACCCTCATGGCGGTGGGCCATCGCGTGGAGGCGGTGCCGGACGCGGACGCCGCGCTCGCGCGGCTCGGGCTGGGCGGCATCGACGTGGTCCTCACCGATCTGGCACTGCGCGATCGATCCGGGCTGCACCTGGCCTCCGCGATCAAGAAGCGGAGTCCCGGGACCGCGGTGGTGCTGCTCACCGGATGGGGCCGCCGGCTCCACGAGGATCGGCTCCGGGAATGCGGGGTGGACGTGATGCTGGTGAAGCCGGTGCAGCCCGATCGGGTCCGGGAAGCGGTCGCGGACGCGCTCACTCTCCGCGGCCGGGCGTGACCGAGCGGCCGCGGCGTCTCGCGACCGTCGATCTCGGCACCAACACGGTTCGCCTGCTCGTCGTCGAGACCGACGGGGGAGCGTGGCGCCCGCTCCATCAGACGCAGCGGGTCACGCGACTCGGGGAAGGGCAGGCGGGGGCGGGCCGGCTGCTCCCGGAGCCGATGCGGCGCACCGCCGCCGCGGTCGCCGAGTTTGCCCGCGACGCGCGTGGGCTCGGCGCCACGCGCGTCCGCATCGTGGCCACCAGCGCGGTCCGCGAGGCGGGCAACCGCGCGGAGTTCGTCGCGCGCCTGGAGGCGGAATCGGGCGAGTCCGTGGAGGTCGTCTCGGGCGAGGACGAGGCGCGCCTGACGCTCCAGGGCGTCACCTCCGGGCTTCCCGGCCTCGGCGACTCGTTCGTCCTCTTCGACATCGGGGGCGGCAGCACCGAGTTCGTGCTGGCCCGCGACGGTGAGACCGCGGCGGCGGTGAGCCTGCGGCTGGGGGTGGTGCCGCTCGTGGAGGAATGGGGCGAGCCGGGGCCGGTGCGGTGGGATCGCTTCGCGCGCATGCGGGAGCGCGTCGAGCGCCGGCTGGCCGCCGAGGTGCCGGACGCGATCGCGTCGGCTGCGGTCGACGAGCTGGTCGGCACCGCGGGCACCGTCACCACGCTGGCCGCGCTGGACCTCGGCCTTTCCGCCTACGACGCGGCGCGGGTTCACGGCCATCGGCTCGGCCGCGCGGCGGTGGAGCGCGAGCTGGCCCGGCTCGGCGCGCTCTCCGTCGCCGACCGGGGACGGCTGCCGTGTCTCGAGCCGGGCCGCGCGGACGTGATCATTCCCGGCATCGTGATCTGCCTGGCCACGATGACCCGCTTCCGGCGCGAGCACCTCGTGGTGAGCGACCGCGGGCTCCGCGAGGGCATCCTGCACGAGCTGCTGGAGACCGCGCGGTGACGCGGCCGTCCGCGCGCACGCTCTCGGTGATCGACTACCACACCGAGGGCGAGCCCATGCGGTTCATCGTCGACGGCGTGCCCCGCGTCCCCGGCGCGTCCCTCATGGAGCAGAGCGAGCACCTGGCCGCGCACGGCCGTGACCTGCTGGGCATGGCACTCTACGAGCCGCGCGGCCACGCCGCTATGTGCGGCGCGATCCTGACCGATCCGGTGACCCCGGGGGCCGACGTGGGCGTCCTGTTCATCGAGCCGCTCGGCCCGGTGCACATGTGCGGGCACGGGGCCATCGCGCTCGGCGCCATGCTGGTGGAGACGGGGCGGGTGGCCGCGCCGGGCGGGGTCGCGACCGTGACGCTCGACACGCCGGCCGGGCTGGTCTCCTGCCGCGTCGCGAGCGGGCCGGGGCGGCCGACCTCGGTGACGATCCGCAACGTGCCCGCGTTCTCGGCGGGGCTCGACCTGCACGTGGAGGTGCCGGGACTCGGCCGCGTGGGGTTCGACCTGGCCTACGGCGGCCACTTCTACGCGCTGGTGGAGGCGGCGGCCTGCGGCCTGGTCCTCGAGCCGAAGGAAGCGGCGCGGCTGGTGGACGTGGGCGAGCGGATCCGGCACGCCATCGAGGCGCGCGTGCCGCTGGCGCATCCCGCGATGCCGGAGGCGCGCGGGCTGCTCTACGTGCAGTTCCACGAGCCGGCGCGGCGGCCCGACGCGCAGCTCCGCAACGCGGTGGTGGTGGCGCCCGCCGGTCTCGACCGCTCGCCCTGCGGGACCGGGACCTCCGCGCGGCTGGCCAATCTCCACGCCCGCGGCCGGCTCGGGGTGGGGGACGCGTTCGGCCACGAGTCCATCATCGGCACGCTCTTCACGGGGCGGATTGCGGGCCTCACCGACGTGGCGGGCACTCCGGCCGTGATTCCCGAGATCACCGGACGGGCCTGGATGACGGGCCGCGCCACGCTGTCGCTCGATCCCAGCGACCCGTTCCCAGGCGGCTTTCTGCTCTAGCCGGGCGCCGGCCCCGATCGCCCCGCCGCGCCGCATTCATTGACACTCCGACCGCTGATGTGGTGTCCTAGCCGGGATGAGCCTCATCCCCCGGGTGATCGTCCGGCGCTGGCTCGAGACGGTGCTGGCCGCGTTCTCGGTCGCCATGCTCTACTTCTACTGGCATCAGGATCAGATGCCGCGGGCGCTGGCGCTCAAGGAAGACTCGACGCTGACGCTCTGGGACTGGATGCTGCGGGGAGTGGTGTTCGGCCTGCTCGGGATCTGGGGCTTCTCCCTGCTGGTGGTGCTCTTCTTCCTCGTCTATTCGCCGATCTACGTCATCAACCGGGCCCCGCACCTCGTCGGCAAGGGGGGCTGGCTCGACCGGCGTGAGGTTCGATTCTACCTGGCGTGCTTCGCGCTGGTCTGCCTGCTGATCGCCCTGTTCACCCGCTCGACCGACGCCTCGTTGATCCTGCTGGTGCTGCTGGCCGGCTTCGGGCCGATGATCTGGCGCCTCCTGGTGTAGCCGCCGCGAGTTGACACCTCCCGACGCCCCGCTTATCCTTTCGAGGTATATGGATGAAATCGCGGTGCTGGTGCTGAACTACACCTACGAGCCGCTGCATTTCACCAACGCGAAGCGGGCCATCACCCTGCTGCTGGCGGGCAAGGCCGAGAGCGTCGAGGCCTCGCCCCGCGTGATCCGCTCCCCCTCGCGGAGCTTTCACCTCCCCGCGGTCATCCGCCTCGGGGCCTACATCCGCAAGCCGTTCCTGGAACGGGTGGCCTTCAACAAGAAGAACATCCTGCGGCGGGACGGCTACACCTGCCAGTACTGCTCGCGACGCGGGGAGAAGCTCACGGTGGATCACGTGGTCCCGCGCTCGCGCGGAGGCCAGACCACCTGGACCAACGTGGTCGCCGCCTGCCTGCGCTGCAACCTGCTCAAGGGCAACCGCCTGCTGGAGGAGGCCCGGCTGCGGCTGATCCGGGAGCCGGTGCACCCGCAGTTCCTCTTCTCGGTGCACCTGCTCCGGCATCCGCACGCGACCTCGTTCCTCGACTCGTGGCGGAAGTACCTGGTGGCGGTGCCCTCGACGTCCTGAGCCGTCCCCTGAGCAGCCAGTTGTCCACGCCGTCGTTCAAGCTCTCCTCGGAGTTCAGCCCGTCCGGAGACCAGCCGCAGGCGATCGAGCGCCTGGTCTCGGTGGTCGGGGCGGGGAGCCCGCACACCGTGCTGCTCGGGGTGACCGGCAGCGGCAAGACCTTCACCCTCGCCAACGTGATCACGCAGCTCAGCCGGCCCGCGCTGGTGATCTCGCCCAACAAGACGCTGGCCGCCCAGCTCTACAGCGAGTTCAAGGCGTTCTTCCCGGAGAACGCGGTCGAGTACTTCGTGTCCTACTACGACTACTACCAGCCGGAGGCCTACATCCCACAGTCGGACACCTACATCGAGAAGGACGCGCTGGTGAACGACGAGATCGACCGCATGCGGCACTCGGCGACCACGTCGCTCTTCGAGCGCCGCGACGTGGTGGTGGTCGCCTCGGTGTCCTGCATCTACGGCATCGGCGAGCCCGAGACCTACCACGGCATGCACGTGTCCCTGCGGCCGGGGCAGACCATGGACCGGGACGCTCTGATCCGGGCCCTGGTGGCGGTGCAGTACGAGCGCAACGACTACGATTTCCGCCGCGGCACCTTCCGGGTGCGGGGCGACGTGGTGGAGGTGTTCCCGGCCGCCGCGGAGTCGGAGGCGCTGCGGGTGGAGTTCTGGGGCGACAGCGTCGAGCGGCTCATGACCATCGATCCCCTCCGCGGGGTCACCACCGGCACGGTGGGGGACGCGCGGATCTACCCGGCGAGCCACTACGTGACCCCGGCCGCCCAGCTCGAGCGCGCGATCGAGGGCATCATGGACGAGCTGCGCGAGCGGCTCGGCTTCCTCAAGGCCCGCGGCCGGCTGCTGGAGGCGCAGCGCCTCGAGCAGCGCACCCTGTTCGACATGGAGATGCTCCGCGAGCTCGGCTACTGCCACGGGGTCGAGAACTACTCGCGGCACCTCTCCGGCCGCAAGCCGGGGCAGAACCCGCCGACCCTGATGGACTACCTCCCCAAGGACGCGCTGGTGATCCTCGACGAGTCGCACGTGACCGCGCCCCAGCTCCGCGGCATGTACCCGGGCGACCGCTCGCGCAAGGAGGCGCTGGTCGAGTACGGCTTCCGGCTGCCCTCGGCCTTCGACAACCGGCCGCTCACCTTCGCCGAGTTCGTCCGCCTCGTCCCCCAGACCCTCTACGTCTCCGCGACCCCGGGCCCCTACGAGCTGCAGGTCGCGGGGCTCGAGCGCGGGGAGCCGGGGAGCGCGCTCGCGGGCGGGCCGGTGGCCGAGCAGATCATCCGCCCGACCGGCCTCATGGACCCCAACATCACGGTGCGGCCCGCCTCCTCGCAGGTGGACGATCTCATGGGCGAGGTGCGGGCCCGCGCGGAGCGGGACGAGCGGGTGCTCATCACCACGCTCACCAAGCGTATGGCCGAGGACCTCACCGAGTACTACCAGCAGAACGGCCTCCGCGTCCGCTACCTGCACTCCGACATCGACACCCTCGAGCGGGTCGCCCTCATCCGCGACCTGCGCCTCGGCAAGTTCGACGGCCTCATCGGGATCAACCTGCTGCGGGAAGGGCTCGACCTGCCCGAGGTCTCGCTGGTCGCGATCCTGGACGCGGACAAGGAAGGCTACCTGCGCTCCGCCACGTCGCTGATCCAGACCTCGGGCCGCGCGGCGCGCCACGTCAACGGCGAGGTGATCATGTACGCGGACACCGTGACCGGCTCGATGAAGGCGGCCCTCGCCGAGACCGAGCGGCGGCGCGTGGTGCAGGGCGAGTACAACCGCGTCCACGGGATCACCCCGGAGTCGGTGCGCCGCTCGATCCGGGACCTGCTGCAGTCGGTGCCCGAGCGCGACTACTACACGGTGGAGGTGGAGCGCGCCCCCCAGACCCAGTGGGAGAGCCCGGCCGCCCTCGCGGCGCACGTGAAGGAGCTCGAGGGATCCATGAAGGACGCGGCGCGGCGGCTCGACTTCGAGCGCGCGGCCGAGCTGCGGGACCGCATCAAGGCCCTCCGGAAGGTCGACCTGGGCGTCTGAGCGGATGGTCTTCAAGTGGGCGCTCATCGTCTTCGGCCTGGCCGCGGTGGTTCTCTTCGTGCTCACAAAGGTCATCGCGTTCCTGAACTCGCCCCGGCCGGGCTGGCCCGCCCCGGTCATGCTCGGCCACGTGCAGCGGGCCCTGACGTGGACGGTGCTGGTGCCGGCGGCGCTGGCCCTGGTCCTGCTCGTGGTGACCCTGCTCCGGCAATGATTGGCGAGGCGCAGCCGAAGGCGAGCCGAGCGCATTCAAATAATGAAGTCAGGGAAAGCGAGGCGCAGCCGAAGGCGAGCCGAGCGCATTCAAAAGTGAAGTCAGGGACGTCAGCAGAATGACCCTCGAGGAGAAGATCGGCCAGGTGCCCGACCGACCCGGCGTCTACCTCTACAAGGACGCCAAGGCGCAGATCATCTACATCGGCAAGGCCGCGTCGCTCCGGAGCCGGGTGCGGTCCTACTTCCAGGAGTCGCGCGCGCGGGATCCCAAGACCGACGCGCTGGTCGGGCACATCCGCGACCTCGAGTACATCGTCACCGCCAACGAGCTCGAGGCGATGATCCTCGAGTCCACCCTGGTCAAGAAGCACCGGCCCCGCTACAACATCATCCTGCGGGACGACAAGCACTATCCGTTCCTCAAGCTGACCACCAACGAGGAGTTCCCGCGCCTGGTGGTGGCCCGGCGGGTGCAGAAGGACGGCGCGACCTACTTCGGCCCCTTCTACCCGGCCACCGCGATGCGGGAGACGCTACGATTGGTGCGGCAGCTGTTTCCCCTGCGCACGTGCCGGATCAGGATCGACGGGACGCTCTCGCGCCCGTGCCTGCAGTACTTCATCCACCGCTGCAACGCTCCCTGCACGGGGTGGGAGACCGCGGAGGGCTACGCCCGGACCGTGAAGGACGTCGAGCGCTTCCTCGAGGGCAAGAACGACGACCTCGCGGCCCAGCTCACGCGGGAGATGGAGACCGCGGCCGAGGAGACGAAGTTCGAGCGGGCCGCCGCCCTGCGCGATCGCATCCAGGCCCTCAACACGGTGAGGGAGCGCCAGCAGATGATCTCCATCGAGGAGGAGGACCAGGACGTGGTGGGGGTGGTCCGCCAGGGCTCGGAGGCGTGCGTGCAGCTCTTCTTCGTGCGCAAGGGGCGGCTGCTCGGGCGCGAGTCGTTCTTCTTCGAGCGGGTGGCCGGCGAGAGCGACGGGGAGATCCTCTCCGCGTTCCTCCGCCAGTTCTACGCCAAGAACGTGGTGCCGCCCCCCGAGATCCTCCTCTCGGAGACCCCCCCCGAGGTCGACCTGACCGGGGAGTGGCTGGTCCAGCGGCGCGGGGGGCGCGTCGAGCTGCTCGCTCCCCAGCGGGGGCGGAAGCGCGACCTGGTGGCGATGGCCGAGGAGAACGCGGCGCTCGCGCTGCAGACGCACCTGCTCGCGCGCGGCAGCCGACAGCAGGTCGTGCTCGAGGACCTCGAGCGCTCCCTCGCGCTGCCCGGGCCGCCGCACCGCATCGAGTGCTTCGACATCTCGACCCACCAGGGCACCGAGACCGTCGCCTCGATGGTGGTGTGGCAGGACGGCGACATGAAGAAGGACGACTACAAGCGTTTCAAGATCCGCACCGTGGTCGGCACCGACGACTTCGCCTCGATGCAGGAGGTGCTGACCCGCCGCTACGGGCGCGCGCTCGAGAGCGAGGGGGTGCTGCCCGATCTCATCCTGCTCGACGGCGGCCGCGGCCAGCTCGGCGCGGGGATGAAGGCGCTCGAGGATCTGGGCCTCGACTACATCCCGCTCGCCGCGCTCGCCAAGCGCGCCGAGGAGGTCTACACCCCGGATCGCCTCCAGCCGCTGGTGCTCGACCTGGGCTCGCCCGCGCTGCAGGCGCTGCAGAAGATCCGCGACGAGGCGCACCGCTTCGCGATCACCTACCACCGCAAGCTGCGCCAGCGCCGGGCCATCGCCTCCGTCCTCGACCAGATCCCGGGCGTGGGGCCGACCCTGCGCACGAGCCTGCTCAAGACCCTGGGCTCGGCGAAGGGGGTCCGGGCGGCCTCGGTGGCCGACCTGGCGTCGGTGCCGAAAATCACCCCGAAGCTGGCGCAACGGATCTATGATTTCTTTCACCCGGCTCCCGCGGGGGAACCTTCGGGGAGCCAGGGAGGTTAGCGTGCTAGGACTACACCGAAAGGGGGTGACGCGCATGAAGATGCTCATGATGGCCCTCGCGATCGTCGCGCTGGCCGCCTCGCCGGTGCTGGCCAACCAGTGCCCGCTCCTGATCAAGCAGGTCCAGGACGCGACGGCGGGCAAGACTGACGACGCATCCAAGAAGGCGATGGCCCTGGCCGCCGAGGCCAAGGTGCTCCACGACGCCGGCAAGCACGCCGAGTCCGTGGCGAAGGCCGACGAGGCCGCCAAGGCGATCAATCTCACCCTGAAGAAGAAGTAGGGCTGGTCCTCACTCCCGGGGGCCGCTCCAAGCCCCCGGGAGCCGTTTCTTGCGCCTCCCGCCTAAGCGTGTAAAAATCAGCGCCAATATGGCCCTCGACGAGCGTCAAGACCGCTACCCCTTCCCCGAGGTCGAGGCCAGGTGGCAGAAGGTCTGGGCGGACCGCAAGCAGTTCAAGGTGACCGAGGAGCCCGGCCGGCCCAAGTACTACTGCCTCGAGATGTTCCCGTACCCGTCGGGCCGCATCCACATGGGTCACGTGCGGGTCTACGCCATCGGCGATCTCCTGGCCCGCTACAAATGGATGCGGGGCTTCAACGTGCTCCACCCGATGGGCTGGGACGCCTTCGGGCTGCCCGCGGAGAACGCGGCCATCGACAACGGGGTGCACCCCGCGGTGTGGACCTACGAGAACATCGACAACATGCGCACGCAGCTCAAGCGCATGGGCATCTCCTACGACTGGGACCGCGAGGTGGCGACCTGCGATCCCGCCTACTACAAGTGGGAGCAGCTCGTCTTCATCCGGATGCTCGAGCGCGGCCTCGCCTACCGGCGCCGGTCGCGGGTGAACTGGTGCCCGTCCTGCCAGACCGTGCTGGCCAACGAGCAGGTCGAGGCGGGCCGCTGCTGGCGCTGCGATTCCGAGGTGACGATCCGCGAGATCGACGGCTGGTTCTTCAAGATCACCGAGTACGCCCAGGAGCTGCTCGACTGGTGCGACCGGCTGCCCGGCTGGCCCGAGCGGGTGCTGACCATGCAGCGCAACTGGATCGGCCGCAGCGAGGGCGCCGAGTTCGCGCTGCCGGTGGCGGGGCGGGCGGATCTCCGGATCCCGATCTTCACCACGCGCCCCGACACCTCCTTCGGCATGACCTACGCGGTGCTGGCCCCCGAGCATCCCCTGGTGGACCGCCTCGCGATGGACGCGGAGGAGCGCGGTCGCATCGACGTCTTCCGCGCCGAGGTCGCGCGCGAGACCGAGATCGAGCGCCTCGCCACCGACCGGCCGAAGCGCGGGATGCGCCTGCGCGCGCGGGCGGTCAACCCATTCACCGGGCAGGAGATCCCGCTCTTCCTCGCCGACTACGTACTGATGGGCTACGGCACCGGCGCGATCATGGCGGTGCCGGGCGAGGACGAGCGCGACTGGGACTTCGCCAAGGCGCACGAGCTGCCGATCATCGCGACCGTGAAGCGGCCGGAGGGCTGGCCGGAGGATCAGGCCTACACCGGCGACGGGGTGAAGATCAACTCCGGCTTCCTGGACGGCCTCTCGATCGAGGCGGCCAAGCGCAAGGCGATCGACTGGCTCGTCGCCCAGAAGCTCGGCCAGGCCAAGGTCAACTTCCGTCTCCGGGACTGGGGCATCAGCCGGCAGCGCTACTGGGGCGCGCCGATCCCGGTGCTCTACTGCGAGAAGGACGGCATGGTGCCGGAGCGCGAGGAGAACCTGCCGGTGGTGCTGCCGCGCGACGTGCAGATCAGCGGCAAGGGCGGCTCGCCGCTCGCGGAGGTGGCCAGCTTCGTCAACGCGGTCTGTCCCAAGTGCGGGGGCAAGGCCCGGCGGGATACCGACACCATGGACACCTTCGTGGAATCGTCCTGGTACTTCCTCCGCTACTGCTCGCCGACCTACGATCGCGGCATGTTCGAGCCGGACGCGGCCGCCTACTGGATGCCGGTGGATCAGTACATCGGCGGGGTCGAGCACGCGGTGCTGCACCTCCTCTACGCGCGCTTCTACACCAAGGCCCTGCGGGACCTCGGCATGCTGAAGGTGGACGAGCCCTTCCTGGCCCTGCTCTCGCAGGGCATGGTCATCAAGGACGGCGCCAAGATGTCGAAGTCCAAGGGCAACGTGGTGGACCCCGACGACCTGATCCGGCGCTACGGGGCGGACACCGCGCGGCTCTTCTCGCTGTTCGCGGCTCCGCCCGAGAAGGACCTCGACTGGAACGACCGCGGCGTCGAGGGAGCCTCGCGCTTCCTGAACCGCATCTGGCGCTTCGTCCAGACACACCTGGACGAGCTGAATGGGGCAGTGGCAGGGCGAGGCGCCGCCGAAGGCGAGCCGAGCGAATACAAGGTCCGGGCGTTTCGGCGCGTGATCCACGAGACGATCCAGAAGGTGACCCACGACATCGAGCACGACTTCCACTTCAACACCGCGATCAGCGCGGTCATGGAGCTGGTGAACGCGCTCCACGACTTCGAGCGCGCGTCGCTGGACGGGATGGCGCGCCAGGCGCGGAGCGCGCTGCTGCGGGAGGCGGTGGAGACCATGCTGCTCCTGCTCGGCCCGGTCTCGCCCCACATCACCGAGGAGCTGTGGGCCGCCCTCGGCCATCGCGAGAGCCTCTTCAAGCGCGCGTGGCCCGTCGCGGATCCGGCCGCGCTCACGCGCGACGAGGTGGAGATCGTGGTCCAGGTGGACGGGCGCGTGCGGGGCCGCCTCACCGCGACGGTGGGGGCCCAGGAGGCGGAGATCCGGGAGATGGCCCTCGCCGACGGGAAGGTGCTCCCGTGGCTCGACGGCCGCCAGGTCGCCAAGGTGGTCGTGGTGCCCGGCCGGCTCGTCAACATCGTGACCCGTGGCTGATCCCGGGCGCGGCGTCCGGCGGATCCTGGGGCTGGGCCTCGCCTCGGTCCTGCTCGCCGGCTGCGGCTACGGCACGCGCGGCAACCTGCCCGATCACATCAAGACGGTGGCGGTGCCGATCTTCAAGAACCGCACCCTCGAGCCGGGGGTGGAGAGCGCGATCACCTCGGGGGTGGTCAACGCCTTCTCCAGCGGCGGCCGGGTGCGGGTGGTGCCGCTCGCGGAGGCCGACGCCATTCTCGAGGGCGAGGTGGTGGGCTATGCCCTCGAGGGCCTGGCCTTCGACCGGAGCGCGATCGTGCGCGCCTACCGGCTGCGGCTCACCCTGAACGTCGAGTTCCGCGACGCGAAGCGGAGCGCGATGCTCTGGCGCCAGGAAGGGCTGCAGGAGACGTCGGACTTCCAGGTCGAAGGCTCGGTGTCGGACACGGTCGCCCGCGGGCAGGGAGCGGTCCAGCAGGCCGCGACCGAGATCGGGCGGAAGGTCGTCAACCTCGCGCTGGATCGATTCTAGTGCCCGCCCAGGCGTAGCGGTGGACTACGCGGGGTTCGTCCGGGCCGCGGACGCGGGGCAGGTGGGGCCGGTCACCCTGCTGCACGGGCCCGAGCCCTTTCTCCTCGATGACGCGGTGGCGCGGCTCACCCGCGCGCTCTTTCCCGGGCAGACCGAGCTCTCCCTCGCGCGGGAGACCCTCGACGCGCGCGCGGCGGGCGCGGAGGGGATCGTGCAGGCGGCCCTGACCCTGCCGTGGCTGGGCGACCGCCGGCTCGTGGTGGCGCGCGGCGCGGACGGGCTCAGCGCGAAGTCCGGCGAGGCGCTCGCGGCCTACGCGAAGGCGCCGAACCCGTCCACCGTGCTCGTGCTCCTGGCCGACTCGCTGCTGGACGGCGCGCACTGGCTGCTGCGCGCGCTGCCCGCCGCCGCGGTGGTGCCGGCCCCCGCGCTGGCTGGCCGCGCGCTCGCGACGTGGCTCCGCGCCCACGCCCAGGCGGTGGGCTACGAGCTGCGCGACGACGCGGCCACCCTCCTCGTGGAGCTCTCGGGCGACGATCTCACGCGCCTGGTGGGCGAGGTGGAGAAGGCCGCGCTCGCGGGCGGGCCGGAGAACCACCGCGTCACGGTGACCGAGATCCGCGCGGTGGTGGGCGAGCACCGGCTGCGCCACGTGTTCGATCTCACCCGCGCCCTGTCGGCGCGCGACGCGGCCGCCGCGCTGGCCCTGCTCGAGTCGCTGCTCAACGCGGGAGAAGAGCCCCTCGCGGTGCTCGGCATGCTGACCCGCGAGGCCCGCGCGACCTGGCAGGCGGCCGACGCGCTACGGGCCGGCCGCGCGCCCGACGAGATCGCCCGGAGCCTGCGGCGGCCGCCCGCCGCGGCCACCGCGCTGCTGGATCGGGCGCGGACCGTGTCCGTCGCCGCGGCGGCCCGGCAGCTCGCGCGCTGCTGGGACGTCGAGCGCCGCCTCAAGCTGGGCGGGACCGCGCGTCCCGAGCTGTCGCTGCTCGTCGCCGATCTGTGCGCGGTCTGATGGCGGGGGCGCTGCGCGCCCTCGTCGGCGCCGCGCTGCTGCTGGGATCGGGGGCCGAAACGGGGTCGGCCGCGGCGGCGCCCGCGCCCCGCCTCCTCGCCGGCGCGGCGGGAGTGACCGTCGAGTTGCCCGCGGACACGCCGCTCGGCGGCTACGGCGGGTTCCCGCGCCGCGCTTGGATCCCGGATCTCCTCGGCCGCTACCCCGATACGTTCTGGTTCCGTCCCGCGACCGGCGTCCACGATCCGATCAAGGTGCGGGCCCTGGTGCTCGAGGCGGGCGGCGTGCGGCTGCTCTTCCTGGGAGTGGACCTGGTCGGGATGGACCCCACCCTCGTCGCGGATCTGCGCCGCCGGCTCGATCAGCTCGGCCTGCGTTACGCGGCGCTGATCGTGGCCGCCTCCCACACCCACTCGGGTCCCGGCGCCTTCGCCCGGTCGAACCTCTTCGGGCTGCTCGCGCTCGACCGTGAATCGCCGCGCGTCCGCGGTCGCATCTACTCCGCGATGGAGGAGGCGGCGCGCCAGGCCGAGCGCCGGAAGCGCCCCGCCACCGTCGGCACCGGGCGGAGCGAGGTGCCGGGCCTCACCGACAGTCGCGTGCACGAGCCGGTCGACGACGAGCTGGGCGTGCTCAAGGTGATGGGGACCGACCGGCGCCCGGTGGCGGTGATGTGGAACTACGCCATCCACGGGACCGCGCTCGGGCGCGAGAACTTCCAGCTCTCCGGCGACGTCATGGGCGACGCGGGGGCGCGCATCGAGGAGCAGCTCGGGGTGCCCGCGCTCTTCGTCAACGGCGCGGTCGGCGACGTGAGCCCGCGCCAGCGCGGCTGGGGCGGCGTGGCGGCCGGCGGCAAGGCCCTGGCCGCCGCGGTGGTCGCCCTCTGGCCGCGGATCGCGGCCGACTCCGATCAGCGCCTGGCCGCCGTCGCGGTCACCGCGGTGCTGCCCGCGCCCGGGCTCGAGCTGCGCAACTGCCTGGGGCGGTGGATTCCCCGCGGCACGCGGCTGGGCCTGCGCGCGGCGCTCCCGCCGTCCGCCGAGGTCTGGGCGGTCGCGATCGGACGGGGGGCGTGGGTCGCGATTCCGGGCGAGCCGGACACCCGGCTCGGCCAGGCGATCAAGAGCGCGGGGCGGGCGAGCTTCACGCCAACCCTGGTCGCCGGGGTGTCCAATGCCTACCAGGGCTACCTGCTGTCCGCCGACCACTTCCGGACGCCGAGCTACATCTCGTGCGGCAGCCTCTACGGGGAGCGGGGCGGGGAGATGGTGCGCGACGCGGCGATCGCGAGCCTGCGGGAGCTGGCGGAGCGGCGCGCGCCCCGGCCGGTCAGGCCGGGACGTTGAGCTTGCGGGCGAGCGCGGACTTGCGGCGGGCGGCGGTGTTGCGGTGCATGATGCCCTTCGTGACCGCGCGATCGATGGCCCGGATGGCCTCGTGCACCACGGTCGCGGAGTCCGCGGCCTTGCCAGCCAGGGCCTCGCGGGCGCTCTTCACGTTGCCGCGCACCGCGCTCCGGACCGCGCGGTTGCGCAGCCGGCGCTTCTCGTTCTGCCGGATCCGCTTCTTCGCGGAGGGAGTATTCGCCAAGATCCTTCTCCTGTTCTGGGGTGCGGCGTGAGCGACACACGAGCCTACCGTCGGCACCGCGACGTGTCAAGGAGTTCGTCCCCCCGGTGAGCGACGCGTCCGACTCCCAGGAGCACGTCCAGCGCGGCGTGGTGAGCGCGGTGGGCTCGATCGGGCTCGCCACGCTCGCGAGCCGGGTGCTCGGCTACGTGCGCGACATGGTGGTGGCGCGGGCCTTCGGGGCCGGTCCCCTCACCGACGCGTTCTTCGTGGCCTTCCGGATCCCCAACCTCCTGCGCCGGCTCCTGGCCGAGGGCGCGCTGTCCACCGCGGTCGTCCCGGTCTTCACGGAGACTCTGACCCGCGAGGGGCCCGAGGCCTTCGGGCGCCTCGCGCGCGCGGTGACCGGCGCGGCCATCGTGGTGCTCAGCGTGGTCGCGGGCCTCGGCGCCCTGATCGCGCCGCTCGTGGTGACGGTCATGGCGCCGGGCTGGCGCGCCGATCCCGCGCTGCTGGCCCTCGCGGTGAGCCTCACCCGCGCGCTGTTCCCGTACCTCGTGTTCGTGGGACTGGCCGCCCTCGCGATGGGCGCGCTCAACGCCCACCATCGGTTCTTCACCGCGGCGATCGGGCCCGCCGTCCTGAACCTCGCGATGATCCTGGCGGTCGTGGGGCTCGCGTCCCGGCTCACCACCCCGATCATGGCGCTGGCGATCGGGGTGCTGGTGGGTGGCCTCGGCCAGCTCCTCGTCCAGCTCCCGGAGCTGCGGCGGATCGGGGTGCCCCTCCGGCCCTCGCTCGAGTGGCGGCATCCCGCGGTGGTGCGCATCGCGCGGCGCCTCTGGCCGGCGGTGTTCGCCCTGGCTGCGGTGCAGATCACGGTGGTCGTGAACACCCTGCTGGCCTCCCTGCTGCCCACCGGCACCGTCTCGTACCTGTACTATGCGGACCGGGTGATGGAATTCCCGCTGGGGGTGTTCGGCATCGCGCTCGCCACCGCCACGCTGCCCAGCATGTCGGCCCAGGCCGCGCGCCGGGAGCTCCCGGCGCTACGCTCCACGCTGGAGTTCGCACTGCGGCTCTCCGCCTTCGTGGCGGTGCCCGCGACGGTGGGACTCCTCCTGCTGGGCGGGCCCATCGTCCAGGTGCTCTTCCAGCGCGGCGAGTTCACCGCCGCCGACGCCGCGCTCACCGCCCAGGCCCTGGCCGGCTACGCGGTGGGGCTGCCCGCGTTCTCGGCCACCCGGATCGCGGCCCAGACGTTCTATGCGCTCGGCGACACGCGGACGCCGGTGATCGTGGGGTTCGTGTCGGTGGCGGTGAACGTGCTGCTGGCCCTGATCCTGATGTGGCCGCTGCGCCACATCGGGCTCGCGCTCGCCTCGTCGCTGTCGTCCTACATCAACGTGATCGGGCTCTGCTGGCTGCTCCATCGCCGGCTGGGCGGGCCACGCGGCGCGGAGATCTGGGGCTCGCTGGGCCGCACGGTGGTGGCGACCGCGGCGCTCGCGCTCTGGTGCGCGTGGGTGGAGGGGTTCCTGCCGGTGGTGCCGGAGCCGGTCGTGCTCGGTCTCGCGCGGATGCTGCTGGCGATGGTCGGCGGGGTGGCGGTGTTCGTGGCGATGGCGGCGGCGATCCGCGCCCCGGAGCTGCGCGCGCTCCTCGGCATGCTGCACGCGCGCCGGTGAACCTTGCCCAGCCGCCGGCCCCGGTGATAGACTCGCTCATGCACCCACTCGCAGGAAACGCCCCGGTCCTGGCCTGGATCCGATACAGCGGCCAATACCGGGGCCGTCGTTTCTTGGGCCTGCCACTCCGGATGTGACCCGTGCGCGCCCGGCTCGGAGCGTCCGCGGAGAGGGAGACCGCGGGAGTCGTCTCCGAAGCCGCGACGCTGATCGACGAGTACCTCGCCGGTCTCCAGATCGAGCGGGGCGCCGCGCTCAACACGCTCGCCGCGTACCGCCGGGACCTCAAGGGATTCGAGAGCTTCCTCACGCGCGAGGGCCGCGCGATCGGTGACGTGAGTGTCACCGACCTCTCGCGCTACCTGGGCGGTCTCCGCCGGCGGGGTCTCGGCGGCCGTAGCATCGCCCGGCATCTCTCGGCGGTGCGCGGCCTCTACCGCTTCCTCCTCGAGGCCGGGCGCGTGCCGGGCGATCCGACCCAGCACCTGGACAGCCCGCGCCCGGCCCGGCGGCTGCCCCGCACCCTGTCCATGGCGGACGCGGCCGCCCTCGTCGAGGCGCCCGACGCGACGCGCCCGGACGGGCTGCGGGATCGCGCGCTGCTGGAATTGCTCTACGCCTCCGGGCTCCGCGCCTCCGAGGTCCTCGGGCTGCGGATCGAGGACGTGAACTTCAAGGCGGGCTACGTCATCGTGATCGGGAAGGGGGACCGTCAGCGCCTCGTGCCCGCGGGCGCGCGGGCGCTCGACTGGGTGCGCCGGTACCTCACGACGATCCGGCCGCGCCAGGTGCGCCGTGAGTGCCCGGCGCTCTTCCTCAATCGCTCGGGCGGGGCCATGTCGCGCCAGGCGCTCTGGGGCTTGATCCGGCGCGCCGCGCGGCGCGCGGGCCTCCGCGCCGCGGTCTCGCCGCACACCCTCCGCCACTCCTTCGCGAGCCACCTGCTCGAGCGCGGCGCCGATCTGCGCTCGGTGCAGGCCATGCTCGGCCACGTGGACATCTCGACCACGCAGATCTACACGCACCTGCCGTCGAGCGTCGTCCACGACATGTACCGGAAGTTCCACCCGCGGGCGGCGCGGGTGGGCCGGGTCGCGCGCGCGCACGGCCTCGAGCGAGCCGGCTGAGATGGCGAAGCCCGGCCACGCGTATCCGCAGGTGGAGCCCGGCGTCGCGGCGCTCATGGACTCCCGCGTGCTGGGATGCGCGCCCGCGGTCACGGTGGCGCGGGCGCTGGCCCGCGCGCGTGCGGCGGGCGCGACGGTGATCGCCCTCGGCGCGGGGCGCGCGGCCCGCGTGTCGGAGCTGGCGCGGGCGGCCGCGTGGGGCCTCGACCGGCGGCCGGTGGTCGACGTGGCCTGGCGCGACCTGCCGAGCGTGGCCGCGGGCGCCTCCGAGGTCGAGGCGCGGCGGCACCTGCGGGCGGGTGCCTCGCTGATCCTCGTGCGTCGGGGCTCCCGCGTGATCGGCGCGGTGGACCGCGATCGCGTCGAGGTATCGCCGCCCGAATTCTCCCTCCTCGCGCGGCTGGAGCAGCCGGGTGAAGCAAGATCACTGGGCGACGCGAGGGGCTGGCTCCTGCGCGCGGCCGGCAAGATCGGCGAAGGGCTGGGCGCGCCGGCCTACGCGGTGGGCGGCTTCGTGCGTGACCTGCTCGCGGGCGCCGTGCCCCCCGACGTGGACCTCGTCGTCGAGGGTGACGGCGTCGCCTTCGCGCGGCGGCTCGCCGAGGAGATCGGCGGCACCGTGCTCGTGCACCGGAGCTTCGGCACCGCGTCCATCGAGGGCGGCCGCGCGCCGGCGGGCGCCGGGCTCGACGGCGTCGCGCTCGGCCGGGTGGACGTGGCCTCGGCTCGGCGTGAGCACTATCCGACGGCCGGGGCGCTGCCCGAGGTCGACCCGGCGCCGCTCCTCGAGGACCTGCGCCGTCGCGACTTCTCGGTGAACGCGATGGCGCTGGCCCTGTCGCCCGATCGTTTCGGCCGCCTGCTCGATCCGCTCGGAGGTCAGGCGGACGTCCGGCGCCGCCGATTGAGGGCGCTTCACCCGCTCTCGTTCGTGGAGGACCCCACCCGGGTGTTCCGGGCCGCGCGCTACGCCGGCCGTCTCGGGCTCCGGCCGGACGCGGGGACCCTGGCGGCCATCCGGCTGGCGGTGGAGCAGCCCCGATATGTCGCGCTGTCGGGCCAGCGCCTGTGGCACGAGATCGAGCTGGCGGCGGCCGAGCCGCGAGCCCGGCTCATCTTCGAGCGACTCGTGAGATGGAAGGCCCCAAGTCTCTGGAATCTCGATGGGACCTCGGGACGGCACCTGGCGGATGCCGAGCGGCTCGCGCACTGGGCCCGGTCGGCGGGCGTGGCGGTGGACCCGGCCGAGCTCACCCAGCTCGCGCTGATGCTCGGCCGGCCCGCGGAGGTGATCGAGCGGAGCCTCGACCGGCTCGCGCTCGGCGGCGAGCCCCGTGCGCGGCTCGAAGCGGTGGCCGTGGCTGCGCCGCTGGCCCGGCGGCTCGAGGCGGCGCGATTGCGGCCGAGCGCGGTGGGGGAGCAGCTCGAGGCGGCGCCGGCGGCGGCCGCGCTCGCGGCCTGGCTCCGCGGCGGGCCGCGGGCGCGCCGCCGGATCCAGTGGTACCTCGCCCAGGGGCGCGCGGTGCGGCCGCGGCTCACCGGCCGCGATCTGCTCGCGATCGGGGTGCCGGGCGGGCCGCGCGTGGGCGCGGCGCTCGGCATGCTGCGACGGCACCGGCTCGACGGCGGGGCGGGCTCGGTGGCCGAGGAGCGGGAACTCGTGAAAGAATGGCTCACATCGGGAAAGGAGGCGTGAGGTGACGACCAGATTCATCTTCGTGACGGGCGGCGTCGTGTCCTCCCTGGGCAAGGGGCTGGCCGCGGCATCGATCGGATCCTTGCTCGAGGCGCGCGGTTTCCGGGTCACGCTGCAGAAGATGGATCCCTACATCAACGTGGATGCGGGGACCATGAGTCCGTACCAGCACGGCGAGGTCTACGTCACCGACGACGGCGGCGAGACCGACCTGGATCTCGGCCACTACGAGCGCTTCACCTCGGCCCGGATGACGCGCGACAACAACGTCACCACCGGGAAGGTCTACGGGACCGTGATCGAGAAGGAGCGCCGGGGGGACTACCTGGGCCGCACCGTCCAGGTCATCCCGCACATCACCGACCAGATCAAGGCGTCGATCCGCAAGGTGGCCGCGGGCGTCGACGTGGTGATCATCGAGATCGGGGGCACCGTCGGCGACATCGAGGGCCTCCCGTTCCTGGAGGCGGTCCGCCAGTTCAAGAAGGACGTGGGCAAGGACAACGTCATCTACGTCCACCTCACGCTGGTGCCGTACATCCAGGCCGCACAGGAGCTCAAGACCAAGGCGACCCAGCACTCGGTCAAGGAGCTGCGGGCCATCGGTATCCAACCCGACGTGCTCCTGTGCCGGACCGCCAAGGACCATCCGCTCACCCCGTCGATCAAGTCCAAGATCGCGCTCTTCTGCGACGTCGAGGAAGAGGCGGTCATCGCGGCGCGCGATGTGGACACGATCTACGAGGTGCCGATCGCCTTCCACGACCAGGGCCTCGACGAGTCCATCATCAAGCTGCTGGACCTGCCGTCCCGGCCGATCGATCTCTCGCGCTGGGAAGAGATCGTGCGCCGGATCAAGGCGCCCCGCCGCCGCTGCCGGGTCGGGGTGGTGGGCAAGTACATCGAGGTGAAGGACTCCTACAAGAGCCTCTACGAGGCGCTCGCCCACGGGGGCATCGCCCACGAGGCGGCGGTCGAGGTGGTGTGGGTGGACGCCGAGCGCATCGAGCGCGAGGGGCTGGCCGGCCACGTGGCCGGGCTCGACGGCATCCTGGTGCCCGGCGGCTTCGGGGACCGGGGCATCGAGGGAAAGATCCAGGCCATCCGGTACGCGCGCGAGCAGCGCGTGCCCTACTTCGGCATCTGCCTCGGCATGCAGTGCGCGGTCATCGAGTACGCGCGCCACGTGTGCGGGCTCGAGGGGGCCAACTCCACCGAGTTCAATCCCACCACCGGCCACAACGTGATCGACCTCCTGCCCGAGCAGCGCCACGTCCAGGACAAGGGCGGCACCATGCGGCTCGGGCTCTACCCGGTGCTGCTGAGCGAGGGCACCGCGGCCTCGCGGGCCTACGGGCAGGGGCTGATCGAGGAGCGCCACCGGCACCGCTACGAGGTCAACAACGACTACCTCGCCCGGCTCGAGAAGAACGGGCTGCGCATCTCCGGGCTCTGGGCCGAGAAGCAGCTGGTGGAGATCATCGAGCTGCCCGACCACCCGTGGTTCGTGGCGGGGCAATTCCATCCCGAGTTCCGCTCGCGCCCGTGGGAGCCGCATCCGCTCTTCGCCGCGTTCATCAAGGCCGCGCTCGACCATCAGGGGGGCGCATGACCCGGACGCGCGCGGTCCGGATCGGCTCGGTCGTCATCGGGGGCGGCGCGCCGCTGGCCCTGATCGGGGGCCCCTGCGCGATCGAGAACGAGAAGCACGCGCTGATGGTCGCGGAGCGCCTGCAGCGGGTGACCGCGGACGCGCGGGTGCCGTTCATCTACAAGTCGTCCTACGACAAGGCGAACCGCTCCTCGATCAACGCCTACCGCGGGCCCGGCCTGACCGAGGGGCTGCGCATCCTCCAGAAGGTCAAGGACGAGACCGGCCTCGCGGTGCTGTCCGACGTGCACGACGTCTCCGAGGTCGCGCCGGCGGCCCAGGTGCTCGACGTGCTGCAGGTGCCCGCCTTCCTCTGCCGCCAGACCGACCTCATCGTGGCCTGCGCGAGGAGCGGCCGGCCGGTGAACGTCAAGAAGGGGCAGTTCGTGGCCCCGCGCGACATGATCAACGTGGTGGAGAAGGTGCGGGCGTCCGGCACCGAGGACCTCCTGCTGACGGAGCGCGGCACGAGTTTCGGCTATAACAATTTGATCGTCGATTTCCGCGGGCTGCCGATCATGCGGGCCTTCGGCTATCCGGTCGTCTTCGACGCGACCCACGCGGTGCAGCTCCCGGGCGGCCAGGGGGATCGCTCGGGGGGCGAGCGCCAGTACGTGCAGGCCCTCGCGCGCGCGGCGGTGGCGGTGGGGGTGGACGCCCTCTTCATGGAGATGCACGAGGATCCGGACCGCACGCTCGAGGACGGCCGCCCGCTCTCCGACGGGCCCAACATGCTGCGTCTCGACGATCTGCCGCGGCTGCTCGACGAGATCCACGCGATCGCGGCCGGTCCGGGCCGCGCCTGATGGACCGCGCGCGGATCCTGACGCTCGCGGAGCGCGTGCTGCGCCTCGAGGCGGAGAGCGTGCTCGCGCTGTGCCCGCGCCTCGACGACCGGTTCGTGGCCGCGGTGAAGACCCTGCACGACTGCCGCGGGCGAGTCATCGTCACCGGGATGGGCAAGTCGGGCCTCATCGGGCGCAAGATCGCGGCGACCCTCGCGAGCACCGGCACCCCGGCTTACTTCCTCCATCCCGCCGAGGGGGTGCACGGCGACCTCGGCATGGTGGCTCGCGAGGACGTGGTGCTGGCCCTGTCGAACTCGGGCGAGACCGACGAGGTGCTCGCGGTGCTGCCCGCGCTCAAGCGGCTCGGCATCCCGCTGGTCCTGCTCACCGGCGGGGCGACGTCCGCTCTCGCGCTCCAGGCCGACATCGTGCTGGACGTCGGCGTGGCCGAGGAGGCGTGTCCCATCAAGCTCGCGCCCACCTCGAGCACGACCGCCGCGCTGGCCATGGGCGACGCGCTCGCGATGGCGCTGCTCGACCTGCGCGGGCTCGGGCCGGACGACTACGCGGCGCTGCATCCGCGGGGGAGCCTGGGCTGGAAGTCGCTCTTCAAGGTGAGCGACCTCATGCACACCGGCGAGGCGATGCCGCGGGTCTCCGAGCAGGCCACCATGAAGGAAGCCATCGAGGAGATGAGTGGCAAGGGGTTCGGGATGACCACGGTGGTGGACGCGGCCGGGCGGCTCGTCGGGGTGGTGACCGACGGTGACCTGCGGCGCCAGCAGCTCGCCCACGGGGCCGCGCTGCTCGAGCGCCGGGCCGCGGAGTGCATGACCGCGCGGCCCAAGGTCATCGGAGCCGACCAGCTCGCCGCGAAGGCCCTCGCGATGATGGAGGGTCGCATCACCAGCCTCGTGATCGTGGACGAGGCGGGGCGGCCCGCCGGCGTGATCCACCTCCACGACATCCTGCGCGCCAAGATCGTGTGAGGGCCGCTCCCCGCGCTTCCCGCATCCGCCTCCTCGTCCTCGACGTGGACGGTGTCCTCACCGACGGCGGCCTGGTGTTGTCCGCCTCCGGCGAGGAGACCAAGCGCTTCCACGTGCACGACGGGCTCGCCATGGTGGCCGCGCGCCGGGCGGGCCTGCAGATCGCGATCCTCTCCTCGCGCGCCTCCGCCGCGGTGACCCGGCGCATGGCCGAGCTCGGGGTGGGCGAGGTGCACCAGGGCGTGGCCGACAAGGCGGGGGTCCTCGACGCGCTCCGCGAGCGACTCGGCGTGGCCCGTGGCGAGGTTGCGATGATGGGGGACGACCTGCCGGATCTGCCCGCGATGGCCCACGCCGGGCTGGCCCTGGCGCCCGCCAATGCGGTGGCCGAGGTCAAGCGCGCGGCGCACTGGGTGGCGCGTCGGCGGGGTGGCGACGGCGCGGTCCGGGAGGCGGTCGAGATGCTCCTAAAGGCCCGTCGCGCTTGGCCGCCGCGCTCAGAGGGCTGAGCGGCGCCTTCTTGATTTGCCACGGCTGTAAAGACTGTGTTAGCGTGGCATGGAGATTGCTATGAGGAAGGCCCCACTCATTATTCTGTCGCTCGTCGTGGTATTCCTATCGGTGGTGGTGGGTGTGCTCGTTCATCGGGCCCGGACGCCTCGGGCGATTACCACCGAGCCCGCCGCCACGACCGCGGACTACCGGCTCAAGCAGGTGCGCCTTCAGGAAACAGCTCGGGACGGCTCCCGATGGCAGCTCGACGCGGAATACTCCGAGACCTTCGAGGAGCGGAACACGACGTCGATGAAGAAGGTGACGATCAAGGTGGACCAGACGGCCAAGAGCGCCACCAGCGCGCGCTCGTGGACGGTCACCGGCGACGAGGGCGACCTGAACCAGGAGACCAAGGACGTGGAGCTGCGCGGCAACGTGGTGCTCGTCTCCAGCGACGGCCTGCGACTCGAGACGGAGCGGCTGCGCTGGGACGCCGAGGCCCAGCGCGCGTGGACGACCGAGCCGGTGATCATCTACCGATCGGGCACCGTCGTGCGCGGCACCGGCTTCGAGTCGCGCGTCGCCGAGGAGGCCACCAGCATCAAGGGGCGCGTCCGGGCCACCTTCACGCGCGGCGCGTCCGGCGAGCCGGTCGCATCCGGTCGTCAATGAGGCGGGTCGTTGCCGTGGGAGTTGTCGTGATGTGGTCGGCGGCGACGCTGTCCACCGCGGCGTGGGCCCAGCCGGCGCCCGCCCGGTCCCGGCCCGCGCGGCCGGCCGCGGCCGCCCCGTCGCCCACCGCCCCGGGCGGGAGCCCGGAGGGGCGCAACGGCCCGGTCACGGTGGACGCGGACCAGCTCGAGAACCTGCAGAAGGAAGGGCTCGCCGTCTTCACCGGCAACGTGGTGGCCAGCCAGAACGGCTCCACGCAGTACGCGGACCGCATGGAGGTCTACCTCGACGACAAGGGCAATCGCGTCGTGCGCACCGTCTCGACCGGCAACGTGCGGATCATCACCAAGGACTGCCGCACCGGCACCGCGAAGCGCGCCGAGTACTACGACGACGAGCAGCGCGTCGTCCTCATCGGCGACGCGCGGGTGTGGCGCGACGACAACGTGGTGACCGGCGAGCGGATCACGATCTTCCTCGCGGAGGACCGCAGCGTGGTGGAGGGCGGCCGCGTGAAGGGGGTCTTCTTCCCCAAGAACCAGGACGAGGCGGCCCGCCCGAAGGTCCCGGCGGGCCAGTGCTCATGAGGTCTTCGTGGAAGGTCTGATCGCCCAGGGCCTGCGCAAGCGGTTTCGCAGCCGCGTGGTGGTGAACCGCGTGAGCCTCGACATCCACCCCGGCGAGGTGGTCGGGCTGCTCGGGCCCAACGGGGCGGGCAAGACCACGTCGTTCTACATGATCGTGGGCCTGCTGCGGCCCGACGGCGGGCGCATCTTCCTCGAGGGCCAGGACGTCACCGAGCTGCCGATGTACAAGCGCTGCCGGCTCGGCATGGGCTACCTGCCGCAGGAGTCCTCGGTGTTCCGCAAGCTCACCGTCGAGGAGAACCTGCTCGCGATCCTGGAGACCCTCGACCTCTCCCACCAGGAGCGGATGACGCGCCTCGCCGAGCTGCTCGCCGAGCTCGACCTGACCCGCCTCGCCCAGCACAAGGCCTACACCCTGTCCGGGGGCGAGCGGCGGCGGCTCGAGATCACGCGGGCGCTCGTGACCAGCCCCCGCTACCTGCTGCTCGACGAGCCGTTCACCGGCATCGATCCGATCGCGATCGGCGACATCCAGGAGATCGTGGCCCGGCTGAAGGAGCGCGGCATCGGCGTGCTGATCACCGACCACAACGTCCGGGAGACGCTCGCCATCACCGACCGCGCCTACATCCTCTACGACGGGCGGATCCTCGCCTCCGGCACCGCGACCGAGCTGGCCAACAACTCGAAGGCCCGGGAGATCTACCTGGGCGAGAAGTTCTCGCTATGAAGCTCGTCCAGCGGATGAGCCAGCGGGTCGTCATGACCCCGCTGCTGCAGCAGGCGATCCAGCTCCTCCAGCTCTCCACCCTCGAGCTCGAGCAGGTGGTGCGCAAGGAGCTCGAGGAGAATCCGCTCCTCGAGGAGGTGCCGGTCGAGAACGCGGAGAACCAGGAGAACCCGGACGCCTCCGCCTCCAGCACCACCCCGGAGGCCGCCCCGACCGCGGAGACCACCGCGGCCCTCGATACGCCCTCGAAGGAGACGTCCTCGGTCGACAGCGAGAAGGCCGACGACCTCCCCTTCGATCTCTCGTCCGCGGTCTTCGACGACCACGGCGACGAGCGGACCCCGGTGTCGATGGAGGAGCGGGACGAGCTGCCCTTCGAGAACCTCGGCCGCAGCGACGCGTCGCTGGGCGAGCACCTGATGGAGCAGCTGCGGCTCGGTACCGACGACAAGGACGTCCAGCGCATCGGCGAGGCGATCATCGGGAACCTCGACGAGGACGGCTACCTGCGGGCCGACGTGGGCGAGATCGCGTCGGGCATGGGGGCGAGCCCCGAGGCGGTGGAGGCCGCGTTGAAGCTCATCCACGCCTTCGACCCGCCGGGGGTGGCCGCGCGGAGCGTGCAGGAGTGCCTGCTGCTCCAGCTCACCGCGGACGCGGAGCCCGACCCGGTCTCGGTGGAGATCGTGGAGCGCCACTTCGAGGACCTGGAGCGGCGGCGCTACCCGGAGATCGCCCGGGCGCTGAAGCTGCCGCTCGAGCGGGTGATGGAGTCGATCGAGGAGATCCAGGGCCTCGAGCCCAAGCCGGGGCGGCGGTTCTCGGTCAACGACTCCCGCTACGTGGTGCCGGACGTGACCATCCAGAAGGTGGGCGACGACTACGTGGTCATCCTCAACGAGGAAGGCATCCCGCGCCTGCGGGTCAACTCGCTCTATCGCTCGCTGCTGCGGCGGTCGGGGGACGAGGCCAAGCAGTATGTCGAGCAGAAGCTGCGCTCGGCGGTGTGGCTGATCAAGAGCGTGGAGCAGCGGCAGCGCACCCTCCGGAAGGTCGCCCAGAGCCTGGTGAACTTCCAGCGCGACTTCCTCGACAAGGGCCTGACCCACCTGCGGCCGCTCGCCCTGCGCGACGTGGGCGACGACATCAGCATGCACGAGTCCACCATCAGCCGGGTGACCACCAACAAGTACGTCCAGACCCCGCAGGGCCTCTTCGAGCTCAAGTTCTTCTTCCACAGCGGCATCGCCTCCGAGAACGGCTCGATGGTCTCCTCGGTCTCGGTCAAGAAGACCATCCGCGACATGGTGGCGGGCGAGGACGGCGGCAAGCCCCTCTCCGACCAGGAGATCGCCCAGTCCCTCCAGGGGCAGGGCCTCACCATCGCGCGTCGCACCGTGGCCAAGTATCGCGAGGAGCTCGGGATCATGCCCTCGCATCAGCGGCGTCAGCACCCGCGGCATGACCGTCTCCCGGACCTACAAGGACGAGCTCACCCGCAAGCTCGCCAAGCTCGCGCCGATGGTGCCCGCGCTCGTGGAGACGCGCGCGGTCCTCACCAAGGAGAAGCACCGCCGCACCGCGGCCCTGACCTTGCTCGCCCGGCGCCGGGCCTTCCGCAGCCGGGAAACCGCCCCCGAGCTCGAGGTGGCGGTCGACCGCGCGGTGCACGCGCTCCTCCGCCAGGTGCGCGAGACGAAGGCGCGCCGCCCCCGTCGTCCCGCGGCCGGGCCATCGTGACCGAGCCGGTGGCCCCCGAGCCGATCCGCTTCGTCATCATCACCGGGCTCTCCGGGGCGGGGAAGAGCTACGCGATCAAGTGTCTCGAGGACCTGAACTACTTCTGCGTGGACAACCTGCCTACCACGCTGATCCCCACCTTCGCGGAGCTGTGCGCCCAGTCGAGCCGCGGCATCCCGGCCATCGCGCTCGGGGTCGACGTGCGGGAAGGCGAGTATCTCGCCAGCATGGTGGGCACGCTGGAGGAGCTGCGGACCCGGGGCCACCGGGTGGACGTGCTCTTCCTGGAGGCCTCGGACGAGTCGCTGGTGCGCCGCTACCACGAGACGCGGCGCCGGCACCCGCTCGCGGGCGAGGGCAACGTGCTCGACGGCATCCGGGCCGAGCGGAAGGCCCTGGCCCATCTCCGGGAGATCGCCGACCGCATCATCGACACCTCCGCCCTGACCGTGCACCAGCTCAAGGACCAGATGGTGCAGTCCTACGGCCCCCAGACCGCCCGGGGCGGGCTCACGGTGGCGCTGGTGTCCTTCGGCTTCAAGCACGGGGTCCCCTACGACGGCGATCTCGTCTTCGACGTCCGGTTCCTCCCCAACCCGCACTTCGTCGAGAAGCTGCGCCCCCTGGACGGGCGCGACCGCGCGGTCGAGGAGTACGTGATGTCGTTCCCGGAGAGTCGCGAGCTCCTCTCCCGGCTCGAGGGATTGCTCAAGTTCCTCCTGCCGCTCTACGAGCGCGAAGGGAAGGCCTACCTCACGGTCGCCGTCGGCTGCACGGGCGGGCGGCATCGGTCGGTGATGATCGTGGAAGCCCTCCGCTCCTTCCTGACCGGTCTCGGCCTGAGTCCGATCGTCAGGCACCGGGACCTGGATCGTGAGTGACGCCCCGCTCCACTTCCTCTTCGGCATCCACAACCACCAGCCCGTCGGCAACTTCGACGAGGTCGTCGACGACGCGGTCCTCCGCGCCTATCATCCGTTCCTGCGGGCCATCGCGGAGACCGGCGCCGGCCTGTCCCTGACCGTCCACTGCTCCGGAGGCCTGCTCGCCACCCTGAAGGAGCGCGCGCGGCCGACGTTCGACCTGCTCGGGCGGCTCGCCGCGGACGGGCAGGTGGAGCTCCTGACCGGCGGCTTCTACGAGCCGATCCTGGCCCTCCTGCCGGACTGGGACAAGGTCGGGCAGATCCAGGCGATGACCCAGTTCATCAAGACCAGCTTCGGGGTGACCGCGCGGGGCATGTGGCTGGCCGAGCGTATCTGGGAGCCCCAGCTTCCGCGCGTCCTGCGCGAGGCCGGCGTGGAGTTCGTCCTGGTCGACGATTCGCACTTCGCGCTGGCCGGCCTCGACCCGGAGAGGCTGGGCGGCTACTACCTGACCGAGGAGCAGGGGGCCTCGGTCGCGGTGTTCCCGATCAACCAGCGGCTGCGCTACCTGGTGCCCTTCGCGGACCCGGCGGAGAGCGTGCGGTATCTGGAAACGCGCCGCGGCGCGGGCGCGGTGACGATGGTGGACGACGGCGAGAAGTTCGGGGTCTGGCCCGGCACCGACCGGCTGGTCTACGGCGAGCGCTGGCTCGCCCGCTTCCTGGACACCCTGCGGGTCACCCCGTGGCTGCGCGTCTCCACCTTCTCCCGCTTCCTCGACACCGAGGCCCCGGCCGGGCGCGTCTACCTGCCGACCGCGGCCTACACCGAGATGGGCGAGTGGGCCCTGCCGCCCGCCGCCGCCGCGGAGCTGCACGACGCGCGCGCGCGCCTGGCCGCGCTGCCCGACGGCGAGCGGCTCTCGCGGCTCCTGCGCGGCGGCTTCTTCCGGAACTTCCTGATCAAGTACCCGGAGATCGGCGACGCCTACTGGAAGATGATCCGTCTCTCGCGTCGCGTGCACGAGGGCCTCACCGCGCGCCCGCGCGACCCACGATTGCTCGCGGCCCGCGAGCGGCTCTGGCAGGGACAGGCCAACGACGCCTACTGGCACGGGGTGTTCGGCGGCTGCTACCTCCCGCACCTCCGCCGCGCGGTCAAGTCGGCGCTGGTCGGCTGCGAGCGGCGCCTCGAGGGCCCGGGCAAGCCGCTGGGCCTCGACTGCGTGCGCGCCGACATCGACGGCGACGGGGTGGTCGAGGTGGTGGTGCGCACCCGGTGGCTCGGCCTGACCCTGCGGCCGGCCCGCGGCGGCTCGCTCACCGAGCTGCTCTGGCTCGGCGGAGAGATGGACACCGCCGACGTGCTGACGCGGCGCCCCGAGCCCTATCACCGGCAGGTGGCGGAGCGGCCGTCGGACCCGGGGACGGGGGAAGTGAAGACGATCCACTCGGCTCCGGAGGTCAAGGAAGCGGGCCTGACCGCGCTGCTCCGCTACGACCGCTTCCGCCGCGCGTCCCTCCTCGACGGGCTGTTTCCCCCGCAGGGCGACCTCGATCCGCTCGATCCGTGGGACGCGGCGCGGCTGGTGGTCGGCGAGCGGCCGCTCGATCACGAGGTGAAGACGTCGCCGCGCGAGGTGGCGCTGCTGTGCTCGCTGCAGCGTCCCGACGGCCTGCCGATGGCGGTGCAGAAGTCGGTGGTGGCCATGGCGGACGATCCCGCGGTGACCGTGACCTATCGCGTGCGCTGGGAGGGGGAGGAGGCGCTCGTGGCCCGGTGGGTGGTGCAGTGGAATCTGACGCTGAGCGCGGGCGACGCGCCCGGCCGCTACTATCGCGTGGCCGGCCGCCCGTCCCTCGGCAGCCGCGGCCGCATCCCCGCGGTGCACGGCCTCGCGATGGTGGACGAGTGGCTCGGCTGCGAGCTGGCGCTCCGGTGGGCGAATCCCGCCGACATCGCGTGGGCGCCGGTGGAGACGGTGTCGCTGTCCGAGACCGGCTTCGAGCGCATCTACCAGGGATCCGCGCTGCTCTTCGCGTGGCCGCTGAGACTTCAGCCCGGGCAGACGTGGGAGACCTCGGTGCGCGTGGCGATCGGCGAAACCGCCGCCGGATCGGCGGAAACCCGGGATACCCCTTGAGAGGCGCCCGCCGGGCGTGATAGTGTCACGTACCCGCGGTCGATCGAATCGAGAGCACGAGGAGGCAGGACGGATGGCGCGCGAGGAGTACCTGTTCACGTCGGAGTCGGTGACCGAAGGGCACCCGGACAAGATCGCCGATCAGGTTTCGGACGCTGTCCTGGACGCGATCCTCACCCAGGATCCGACCGGGCGGGTGGCCTGCGAGACGCTCCTCACCACCGGCCTCGTGGTGGTGGCGGGCGAGATCACCACCTCGTGCTACGTGGACATCCCGAAGGTAGCCCGCGAGACCATCCGGGAGGTCGGCTACACGCGCGCCAAGTACGGCTTCGACTACGAGACGTGCGGGGTCATCACCGCGATCGACGAGCAGTCGGGCGACATCGCGATGGGCGTGGACAAGCTCGGGGCGGGCGACCAGGGCCTCATGTTCGGCTACGCCTGCACCGAGACCGAGGAGCTGATGCCGCTGCCCATCATGCTGGCCCACAAGCTCTGCCAGCGGCTCACCCACGTCCGCAAGAGCGGGGCGATCGACTACCTCCGCCCGGACGGCAAGAGCCAGGTCTCGGTCCGCTACGTGGACGGCAAGCCGGTGGGGGTGGAGACGGTGGTCATCTCCACGCAGCACGGGCCGGACACCGAGCTGTCGAAGATCCGGGAGGAGATGATCGAGCAGGTCGTGCTGCCGACCATCCCCAGGAACCTGATCGACCCGAAGCGGATCACCTATCACATCAATCCGACCGGCCGTTTCGTGACCGGCGGCCCCATGGGCGACACCGGGCTGACCGGCCGCAAGATCATCGTGGATACCTACGGCGGCTCCTGCCCCCACGGGGGCGGCGCCTTCTCGGGCAAGGACCCGACGAAGGTGGACCGCTCGGCCTGCTACATGGCGCGGCACGTGGCCAAGAACATCGTGGCCGCGGGGCTGGCCGAGCGGGCGCAGGTGCAGGTGGCCTACGCCATCGGGGTGGCCGATCCGGTCTCGATCATGGTGGAGACCTACGGGACCGGCAAGGTGCCCAACGCCAAGCTCGAGCAGATCATCCGGAAGCACTTCGACTTCACCCCCTCGGGAATCATCAAGTACCTGGACCTGCGGCGCCCGTTCTACCGCAAGACCGCGGCCTACGGCCACTTCGGGCGCAACGAGCCCGAGTTCACGTGGGAGCGGACGAACCGCGCCCAGGATCTTCGCGACGACGCCGGCGTCTGACGCCGGACCCGTCGAGAACGCGCGCCTGAGCTCCAACTCGACCATGCCAGTGTCGCTGCGCCAGTCCACCGCCGCGCTGGAGACGTAGGACCCCTTGGCCCAGTCGCCCCCGGGCGGTCGGATCACGCCCCTGCGGCGCCCCCGGGTGGGGCTCTGGCTCCTGCTGGGCTTCATCCTGTTGAGCCTGTTCGGCCAGGCGGTCCCGCTCTACACCGACTGGCTGTGGTTCCAGGAGGTGGGCTTCACCACCGTCTTCACCACGCGCCTGCAGCTCTCCGGCTGGCTCTTCCTCGGGCTCGGCGCGGCGGTCTTCGTCTTCCTCTTCGTCAACCTGTCGGTGGCCGCGCGCACCGCGCCGCCCGACGTGCTCTGGGAGCTCGAGGACCAGCTCGGGCTGCCCGGCCGCGCGATCCTCGAGCCGCTCGTCCGGCGCCTGCTCCTGCCGGTCATCGCGGTGATCTCCTTCTTCGCGGGGGCCCGCGCCACCGGCTCGTGGGCCACCGTGCTCGAGTACGCGAACCGGACCCCGTTCAACCAGACGGATCCGCTCTTCGGACGCGACCTCGGCTTCTACTTCTTCGTGCTGCCGCTCTGGCGGCTCCTCTACACGTGGTCGACCGCGCTGGTGGCCGGGACCCTGATCCTGGTCGCGGCGGTCTACGTGCTGCAGCGCAGCCTCGTGCTCACCGCGCGCGGCCCGCGCCTGGCCGCGGGGGCGCGCACGCACCTGCTCGGCCTGGCCGCGCTGGTCCTCCTGGTCCGCGGGGTCGGCTTCTGGCTCGACCGCTTCGACCTGCTCTTCTCGCCCCGCGGGCTCGTCTTCGGCGCCTCCTACACCGACGTGCACGCGTCCCTGCCGGTGCTGCAGTGGCTGATCGTGCTCGCGGCCCTGTGCGCGGCCGCCTGCGTCTTCCAGATGTTCCGGCCGGGCTGGCGCTTCCTGGTGGCGGGCCTCGTGGTGCTGGTGGTGCTGTGGGTCGCCGGGCTGGGGATCGCCCCCGCGCTGGTGCAGAGCTATCGGGTCAAGCCCAACGAGCTGGACTTCGAGCGGCCGTACATCGAGCACAATATCCGGATGACGCGGCAGGCCTACGCGCTCGACCGGGTGGTGGAGAAAGATTTCGCGGCGGAGGACAACCTGACCCCCGCCGCGCTCGAGCGCAACAACCTCACGATCAAGAACATCCGGCTCTGGGATCACCGGCCCTTGCTCACCACCTACGGCAAGCTGCAGGAGATCCGGACCTACTACAAGTTCCGGGACGTCGACGTGGGGCGCTACACGGTCAACGGAGAGTACCGCCAGGTCATGCTCTCGGCCCGCGAGCTGTCGTATCGCGACCTGCCGAGCAAGGAATGGATCAACGTGCACCTGGGCTACACCCACGGCTACGGGCTGGTGGCGGGGCCGGTCAACCGCATCAGCGCCGAGGGCCTGCCCGAATTCTTCGTCAAGGACATCCCGCCCGCGGTGACCGGACTCCCCAAGATCACCCGGCCCGAGATCTACTACGGCGAGATCGGCAACGACTACGTCTTCGTGCGCAGCCGCGCGCAGGAGCTCGACTATCCCTCCGGCGACCAGAACGTCTACTCGAAATACGAGGGGCGCGGGGGCATTCCCGTCGACTCACTCATCCGGAAGGCGGCCTTCGCGGCCCGCTTCGGGTCTCTCACCATTCTCCTGAACGACAATATCGGTCTGGAGAGTCGGGTGATGATCTACCGCGACATCGGGGCCCGCGTGCAGGAAGCGGCCCCGTTCCTCCGGTTCGACCGCGACCCGTACCTGGTGATCGGGGCCGACGGCCGGCTGGTCTGGATGATCGACGGCTACACCACGAGCGAGCGGTATCCCTACGCCACGCCGGTTCGCGGCTTCAACTACATCCGGAACTCGGTGAAGGCCACCGTCGACGCGTACCACGGAACGGTCAGCTTCTACGTCGCCGACCCGGAGGATCCGCTGATCCGCACCTACGCCAAGGCGTTCCCCTCGCTGCTGAAGCCGCTCGCCGAGATGCCGAAGGACCTGCAGGCGCACGTCCGGTATCCGGAGGACCTGTTCACGGTGCAGGCGCGGATGTACGCCACCTATCACATGCAGGACCCGCAGGTCTTCTACAACAAGGAAGACCTCTGGGTGCTCCCGCGCCTCTCGCAGGACGGGCGCGAGCGTGAGATGGAGCCGTATTTCACGGTGATGCGCCTGCCCGGCGAGGCCAGGGAGGAGTTCGTCCTGCTGTCGGGCTTCAACCCGAGCGGGCGCGACAACATGATCGCCCTCATGGTGGCGCGGATGGACCCGCCCCACTACGGAGGCATCACCGCCTACGCCTTCCCCAAGCAGAAGCTCGTGTTCGGCCCGCGCAACATCCAGGCCCGGATCAGCCAGGACCCGGTGATCTCCCAGCAGCTCTCGCTCTGGAACCAGCAGGGCTCGCGCGTGATCACCGGCACCCTCCTCGCCATTCCCATCGATCAATCGCTGATCTACGTGCAGCCGCTCTACCTCGCGGCCGCCGAGCAGGGCGCGCTACCGGAATTGCGGCGCGTGGTGGTGGCCTACGGGAACCAGATCGCGATGGAGCCGACGCTCGAGGCCGCGCTCGCGCGCATCTTCGGCGCGCGGGTCCGGGGCGACGAGCCGGTCGGCCGGCCCGCCGAGCGCCCCGCCGCCGCGGCGGGGTCCGCCCCCACCGCGGCCATCGCCGCGGGCGTGCAGCGCGCCTGGGAGGCCTGGCAGCGCGGGCAGGAGGCGCTGCGCAAGGGCGACTGGGCCACCTACGGCCAGGAGCAGAAGCGTATCGAGGACGCCCTGCGCCAGCTCCGCGAAGCCCGCTAGCCTCTACCCGTCGCCCGGTCAGGGCGGCGTCGTTCCGGTGAGCGGGCGGCGGGGGCGGGGCCCTCCCGGGAGCACGCTGAGTCGCAACCCGCTGTTTCGTCTCCATCCCGGGAGGGCCCCGCCCCCGCCACCCACCCGCCGCCGCGAGCCCTCGCTCGTCGAACACGACCTCGCCGGTGAACGGGTCCACGTTCCCGCGCGGGCTTCGCCCGCACGTCCGAAAGGGGGGAGGCAGGGAGGAGCGCGCCGCAAGGCGCGCGACGACCGTGGGAAGGGGGGCGTAGCCCCCTCCGAGTCAAGTGCGGGCGCTGAGGAAGAGGGCGGTGCCGATGCCCGCGAAGATGATGTTGGCGGTCCAGGCGGCGAGGGCGGCGGGGAGCAGATCGGCCTGGGCGAACGCGATCGCCACCGAGTGCACGAGCCAGTAGCCCACCGCGATCACGATGGCCACCCCGATGCCCATCGCGCGGCCGCCGCTGCGCGGGGAGACGAGCGCGAAGGGAATCGCGACCAGGGCCATGATCACGTGCACGAGCGGGAAGGACAGCTTGGAGTAGAGCTGGACCAGGAACCGGTTGACCTGGTGGCCGCCCTCCCGCAATTTCGTCACGTAGGCCCGCAGCTCCAGAAAGCTCATGGTGTCGGGCGCGTTCTGCACCTGGACGAAGTCGTCGATGTTCTCCGGCATCGACAGGAGACGCGAGGCGAACGGCTCCGAGGAGATCCGGTTCTGCGAGCCCACCCGGCGCAGCACGCCGTCGGCGAGCTGCCAGCCCTCGGGCGTCCACTGCGCGGTGCGCGCGTCCACCCGCTCCACGAGGCGGAAGTCGGGGCTGATCTCGAGCACGGTCAGCCCCTCCATGGACTTCCCGACCGGGTCGAGGAGGGCCATGCGGAAGAAGCGCGTGTCGGAGGAGCGGTACCAGATCTGGGTCTGGCGCTGGAGATGCCGCGGGAGCTGCCCGCGGATCTTCACGCGGTCGACTTCTTCGGCCTTGGCGTTGATGTCGGGCAGGGCGGTCTCCTGGAATACCACCGCGAGCACCGTGATGCCGCCCGCCACCAGCAGGATGGGCAGGCTCGCGCGGTAGAGGCTGACCCCGGCCGCCTTCAGCGCGTCGAGCTCCCGCTGGCGGGTGAGGGAGAGGAACAGGAACACGGTGGCGATCAGCACGATCATCGGCAGGCCCTTGTAGAGCTCGCCGGGCATCCGGTACAGGAAGTGCTCGAGGATCGTGAAGAACGGCGGCTTGGAGCGCAGGAAGCGGTCGAGGGTCTGGAGCAGGTCCACCACCGCGATGAGCGCCGCGCCGATGCCGGTGCCGATGCCGAGGAAGATCAGGTACTGCCGGATCAGATAGCGGTCCATGATGAAGGTGGACGCGCGCGGGCCCGCCAGGCGGTTGAGCCGGCGGCGCCGGCGCTCCTCGAGCGGCTTGGCCACCCGCCCGGATCGCCGCTCGCCGATCTTCGCCCAGAGCCGCCAGAAGAGGTCGACCCAGGCGGGCGGCGCCCCCGCCACGCTCCCCCGCAGGAGGATCAGGCCCACCACCGCGAGGATGATGTTGGGGGTCCACACCGCGAGGCCGGCGGGCATGCGGCCGCGCAGGGCCAGGCCTTCCATCGTCGAGTAGAAGATGTAGTAGGCCACCACGATGCCGAAGCTCAGCCCGAGAGCGACCGCGCGCCCGGCCCGCTGCGCGCGGATGCCCAGGGGGAAGCCCATGATGGTGAAGACGAGCGCGGCCACCGGCAGCGCGAAGCGCTTGTGTAGCTCGACGTAGTAGGGCGCGGAGATCTGGCCGGCGCGCCGCATGCTCTCCGCCTCCGCGATGAGCTCGCGCAGCGGGAGCTGCTTCTCGGGCTTCTCCTCGCGCGCCACCGCGGCGAGGGGCGAATCCACCGGGAGGGTCATGTCGTAGAGGCTGAAGTAGGTCAGGCGGAAGCGCCGGCGATCGCTCACATCGGACTCGCTGATCGAGCCGTCCAGGAAGCGCAGGGTGATACGGCGGGTGGCCTCGTCGCTCAGGAGGCGGCCCTCGCGGGCCACGATGATGCGGGACTGCTCCGCGTTCCGCTCGTCGGAGACGAGCATGCCCTTGAGGCGGACCTGGGAGGCGCTCACCTCGTCCACGTAGATCACGAACTGATTGAAGGTCGCGCTGAAGGTGCGCTCCTTGATACCGGTGGCGGCCCGCGACTGGAAGATCCGGAAGAGCTGCCGCTGGAAGGCGCCGCTCGACCACGGCCCCACCACGAGGGTGAGCCACGAGATGAGCAGGGTGATGATGATGCCGATCGCGAGGAACGGGCGGAAGAGCCGCAGGGGACTCACCCCGGAGGCCTTGAGCGCGGCGACCTCGAGGTCGCCGGCGAGGCGCCCGCAGACCAGCAGCACCGTCACGAGCAGGGCCATCGGCAGGGTGAGGGCGAGGAACGCGGGGAGCATGTAGATCAGGAGCGGCAGCACCAGCGCGAGCGGCACGTTCTTGGTGATGACGAGATCGGTGAGCTGGTAGATCCGATCGATGACGAGGAAGAACGTGAAGACGCCGACCCCGATGAGGAACGGCGGGCCCATTTCCTTGTAGATGTAGCGGTCGAGGATGCGGGTCATGCGCGACCATTGTACGCTAGCGCCATGCGGCCATCATGGTTCCGGGGCGTCCTGGTCGCCGCCTGGCTGGCCGGCGCGGCCGCGCCCGCGCCGGCCGCCGACCGGCTGGAGCGCTTCCGGGCGGTGGCGCGCGAGCACCTCGCGGTCGCGGTGGACGGCGCCGACCGCGAGCGGGCGATCGGCGAGCTCTACGAGGTGGTGGACGCGGAGATACTCGATAGCCTGCGGGGGGACGAGCCCTTCTCCTCGCTCGTGTTCATCCGCGAGCGCCTCGACGCGATGATGGAGACCTGGGGCGGGGCCACCCTGCGGGTGCTGCGCATTCCCGGCGCGGGCCCCCGCGGCCCACTCACGCTCGGCCTCTACAGCCTCGGGGTGGAGGGGTCGGGCTCGCTCCGCCTCTACACCGGGACCGGCGCGGGCGCCACGCTCGCCGCCTCGTCCACCCACGACGGATTGCTGGACGCACGGGTATGGCCGGTGGGGCCGGATCGGGTGGCCCGCGTGTTCGCGGTGTGGAGTGGTCCGCCCACCGCCCACGGGGTACGCTCGCTGCACGCGGAGCTGTGGGAAGGGCGCGATCGCGATCGGGTGGACCGCGCGTGGACCACCGCTACCCAGTGGCCCGAGGGATTGCGGGTCACCGACTGGCGCACGCAGGCGGGCGAGCTCGTGGTGCGCTACGAGCCGCCGTACCCGGGCTGGAAGCCGGGATGCGCGGAACAGTTCGAGCACGAGGATCACTACCGGCTCGCTCCGGCGGGCGGGCTCGCGCTGGCGCGGCGGCAGATCGCGAACGGCTGGCACCGCGAGCTCGGCGCGGCCGCCGACCGCCTCTTCCAGGCCCTGGCCGCCGAGGACACCCGCGCCCTGGGCCAGCTCGTGCCCGCGCCCGTCCTGCGCGCGCGGCTGCCGCGGCGCCTGGTGCCCGAGCCGGTCTGCGAGCAGGCGGGCCCGGCGGGGTCACGCGGGCCGGTGACGGTGGCCGCCACCGAGCTGCGCGACGGCCGACGCGTGCCGTGGGCGCTCACGTGGATGCGCGGCCCGGCCGGCTGGCGGCTCCAGACCGCCGTCCCCGTGCTAGAATGACGCGATAACATGAGCGAAATCGCCGACCGCTACGATCCGACGCGTGTCGAGCCGCACTGGTACGCCGTCTGGGAGGAGCGCGGCTACTTCCACGCCGAGGCCGATTCGCCCAAGAAGCCCTACTGCATCGTCGCTCCACCTGGGGCACGCGCTCAACAACACGCTCCAGGACATCCTGATCCGCTACAAGCGGATGGATGGCTACAACGCGCTCTGGATGCCCGGCACCGACCACGCGGGGATCGCGACTCAGTACGTGGTCGAGCGGCAGCTCGAGAAGGAGGGCAAGACCAAGGAAGATCTGGGGCGCGAGGCCTTCATCGCCCGCGTCTGGCAATGGAAGGAGGAGTCGGGTGGCACCATCATCCGCCAGCTCAAGCGGCTCGGCGCGTCCTGCGACTGGGCCCGCGAGCGCTTCACGATGGACGCGGGGCTGTCCGCGGCGGTGCGCGAGGTCTTCGTCCGCCTCTGGGAAGACGGTCTGATCTACCAGGGCGACTACATCGTCAACTGGTGCCCGCGCTGCCAGACCGTGCTGTCGGACATCG
>WNFL01328875.1_pt1 | contig 39221 bp, 36 predicted proteins | sample 5400361 | NCBI WGS metagenome assembly WNFL01 (sample SAMN13153351, study PRJNA577476) | soil metagenome | isolation source: 40 cm soil on Douglas fir-dominated hillslope | place: USA:California | collected 2013-09-17
AGGCGCACGCGGAGCAGAACTTCGTCGGCGGCGAGTGGAGGGACGTCAATTTTTTCGAGACGCAAGTCCTCGCTCCCGTACAGCACGGCGGCCATCATTTTTGAAGGTACTACAGCGCGTACTGCTGCCGGCGCCTCTTCACCAATGACTTCCGCTCTCTTGGGTGTCGTGGTTCTCATGTGTGCATGATCAGAATTTTGAGCGACTGAGCCGTTGGACGTGCCGCGAGCTCCAGCGCTTCTTGAATTCTATCCAGTGGGAAGCGATGGGTGACAATGTCCATGACCGGAAGTTTCTTCTGCAGCACCAAAGTTGCCGCACTTTCTTGAATGTCTACCGCGGCGCTGTAGCTGCCCAGGATCTCCTTTTCGTCGATCCCAACCGCGGCCGCGGGAAACTCAATCTTGGTAACCGGGTCGTTTGCGGCGAAGAGCAAAACACGTCCCCCGGGGCGCGCTGCCGCGAGCGCGTCGGCCACAAGAGCCGGGTGCGCAACCGCAACCAGCACGGCATCCGCTCCCCGCCCTTCGGTCTTGGCCTGAATTGCACTTACCAGCTTACCATTTGTTGGGTCAAAGGACTCTATCGCGCCAAGGGTTAGGCTCTTGGCGCGGCGCTCTGCGATGAGATCGCTGGTGTAGAGGCTATTTGATTGCAGCTTGCTGACCATCAGGAGCTGCAAGCCGATCGGGCCGCAGCCGATTACGAGGACAGTTTCGCCCGGCGCTACGCGAGCCTTTTGCACGGCTTTTACGATGGTGTTGATGGGCTCGATGAAGGTGGCCTCTTCGAAGGTGACGTTGTCTGGAAGCGCGACGAAGCCGCGTTCCGCGACCCAGGGCATGGCTTTCACGTATTCACCGAAGCCGCCGCCGTTGGGGGTGAAGCCGCCGGTGAGGCCTGTGGTCTTGTACTGCTTGCATTGAGAGAAAAGGCGCTTCTCGCAGTAGAAACATTCGCCGCAGGGCGTGTGATGGAAGCTCATTACGCGATCGCCGGGTTTCCATTTTGTGACGCCGGGGCCGACTGCCACGACCGTGCCGGCAAGTTCGTGGCCGAGGATTTGCGGCGGCTCGACGTAGCGCTGGAAAATTTTCTTGATGTCGGTGCCGCAGATGCCGCAGGCGGCGACTTTGATTAGAACTTCGCGATCGCGGACTTCGGGAACCGGAACTTCTTCTACGCGCACAATTCCCTTTTCGCGGTAGACTCCGGCGCGCATGGTTTTGGGGATGGGGCCGACGGTGCTGCGCAGGGCTTCGGCGGTGGAGCTGGACGCGCTCATTGGGCGGTAACGCTTTCTCGCTTGGCCTGCGCTTCGGAGCCGTTACCGTCCAGAACTTTGACGAATCGATCCAGAAAGTCTGCGAGGCCAACTGTCGCGCCCTTACTTTTTGAGCCGAAATCAACCAACGATGGAATCTGAGAGGGCCGCCGCAAAAGAAGCTTTAACAATGGCAGCTTTTGGATGTGCCCCGCGCGATCGACAAGCTTCTCTATTCCTGACGGCAAGTTGTCCTCGTGAGTATCACTAATCGCGCGAACAGAAATAGCCGGAATGCTTGTGCCGTTCACGATTTGAAGGACATAGTAGCCTTCCATATCGACGAAATCTGCAAATGCGGCCAGAGACGCTTTGGTGGACGCTTCAGAAACAATGTGCGGCTCAGTGACTTGCATTCTCTTAACTCGGGCACCAACTTCTTCAGCCAGACGCACCAGGTTGGCATTGCAGTGAATCACATCTCCGCCTGTGCGAACGGAGAGCGCGCGAGCTGCAACAACCTCCCCTGCCTGCAGGTCCGGCGATAATCCTCCCGCAAGGCCGGAAGAGACACATACATCGGGTTTGCGCTTCAGCAGCTCGCGAAGTACGTAACTAGGGCGATCTACCGTTTTACTCGCCTCCCAACCGATGCCGGTCAAAAACACGTCCACATCATTTCCAAACACAACTCCCCGATATAAGTTGCGACTGTTCGGGCCAACCGGAGCCGGCATCTCTATTGGGTCGAAGGAATGTCTGCGGCGCCATGGGGCGAACTCCGCTTCGACCGCGAATGTGACTAGAATTTTCATGCCATTTGTTTAAAGCTATCTGCTCAGATGCTGGACCGGAGCCACGCGCTACGCTCGCTCCGTAGCGCGCGCTACAAAGAGGCTGCCGCTTCGGCCATGCGCTTGGCGCGGCGGGCGGTGACATAGCCGTTGGCTTCGTACCAGCGGACTGCGCGCTCCAATGCAGCTTCTACCGGACCGGGGCGGAAACCCAATTCGCGCTGGGCTCGCGAGCAATCGACGAACATTTTGTGGCGCGCGATTTTCACGCCCTCGATAGGAATTTGCGGCTCGCGAAATGTGAGCCGCGAAAAAAGTGTATTGGCGTATGCCGCGCTGAGGGCCAGGCCGTGCGGAATCTTCATGCTGGGTGCGCGGAGGCCGGTGATCTTCGCCAGCGTGTCGAGGACTTGCTTCAGCGTGAGATTTTCGGCGCCGAGCAAGTAGCGTTCACCGACTTTGCCTTTCTCGGAGACGAGTAGATGGCCGGCGGCACATTCTTCTACGCCGACGAAATTCAATCCCGTTTCGACGTAGCCGGGCATTTTGCCATTCAGGAAATCGGCAATGATTTTGCCGGTTGGCGTAGGCTTCCAGTCCCACGGGCCAACGGGCGTGGTGGGCATGGCGACAATCACCGGCGCACCGTTCTTTGCGGCGTTCAACACTTCCTGCTCGGCGAGCCATTTGGAGCGCTTGTAGTGGCCGACCATTTCGTCCAGCCGGGCTTCCGTCGATTCGTTTGGCGGCTGCGGGCGATCCACCGCGATGGTCGCGACGGTGCTCGTGTAAATGAATTGCTCGACACCGGCTTGCTCAGCGGCAGCGAGCAGATTTTTCGTGCCGCCGACATTGGACTCGTAGATCTCTTTGGAGCGTTTGGCCCACAGGCGATAATCCGCGGCGACGTGAAAAACCGTTTTCACATCTTTCATGGCACGTTCCAGCGATGCGGGGTCGCGCAGATCGCCGGTGACATATTCCAGCGACAGATCGGAAATCGCGCGGTTGTGACTGGAGGCGCGCAGAAGCACGCGGACGTTATCGCCGCGTTATCGCCGCGCGCAACAAGCTGCCGGGCGACGTGACTCCCGAGGAATCCGGAGGCACCAGTGACCAGAGTAGTCATGCGATTGGCTAAAACCTGCTGCGCAGGCGGAATTCGCCGGGTTGGAATGTAAGCGCGCAGTATTGCTGCGCTTCTTGCGCCTGGTTCCGGAAGCGGGCCAGCGCGTACAGCGGGAACGAATTGCGATAGAGGTGATATTTCAAATAGAAGACACAGGGGAACCCGGTGCCGGTAAATTCGTCTTCGCTCCAGGAGCCATCAGCATTTTGCTGCTCGACAAGATAGGCGGCTGCCTTCTGGATGGCGGGATCACTCGTGTCAGCGCCGGCGAGCAGTCCGATTAGACCCCAAGCGGTTTGCGAGGCCGTGCTATTTCCTTGGCCCTTGGTCGCAGGCTCGTGATAGCTGCGGAGGGATTCGCCGAAGCTGCCGTCCGCTTTCTGCACGGTGCGCAGCCAACGCACGGCGCGCTGGCAATATTCTTTCGCGGTGAGCGAAACCGTTTCGAGGGCGCGCAGCACGCCGCTTGTTCCGTAGACGTAATTCACGCCCCAACGGCCGAACCAGGAACCATCTTCGCACTGATCCTGCAAAAGGAATTTCAGGCCGCGCTGCACCGCCGGATGGTCCGCGGCCCAGCCGTAGCGGCCCAAGCACTCGAGGACACGCGCCGTTACGTCGGCAGTCGAGGGATCGATCATCGCGTTGTGGTCGGCGAACGGAATGTTGCAGAGGAACGCCTTGTTATTGTCGCGGTCGAACGCGCCCCAGCCTCCGTCGCGGTTTTGCATGCTGAGCAACCACTGAATGCCGCGGCGCACGGCAGCTTCCATGCGCTTGGGATCGGGAAATTTCACGCGCTGTAGAGCCATCAGCACGAAGGCGGTATCGTCCACGTCCGGGTAAAAATCATTGCGAAACTCAAAAACCCAGCCGCCGGGCTCAGCATCTTTGTTTTTGACTTGCCAATCCCCAGGACCGAGAACCTGCTTCGACAGAATCCAGTCCGCGGATTTCACTAGAGCAGGATGATCCGGCGACAGGCCGGCCTCTTCAAGCGCCACCATGGCGATGCAAGTGTCCCACACGGGCGAGACGCAGGGTTGCATGCGGATGGTCTCGCCATTATCGATTTCAAAGCGTGAAAACTCACGAATTTCGCGCGCGGTCAACGGATCGTCTGGCCCGTGGCCGAGCGCCATGAGGGCGAAAATCGAATTCATCATCGCCGGATAAATCGCGGCGAGGCCTTCGGTGCGCTCCACGTGGTCAAGCAGCCACAATTTCGCCTCGCGCAGTGCCCGCTGACGCAGCGGCTTCCAAGGCAATTTTTCGTAAAGCTTCAGCGCACGGTCGAGCGCGAGAAAGAAGTTGCGCCAGGATAGGAGCTGATCGCTCCAGTCAAAGGCCGCTTTCTTGCGCGAAATATCGCAGAAGAGTTCATCGACGTGCGCGCGCTCCGGCAAGCGCCAATCCGGCCGCACGGCGGACAAAATCGCCATAGGAATGACGATGCCCCGCGTCCACGACGACATTTCATAAATGTTGAGGTAGAACCAATTCGGCAGCAGCATGAGCTCTGGCAAAATTGCCGGAACAAGTTCCCAGCCGACAGCCCCTACCAGAGCAAGATAAAAGCGAACGTAAGAGTTGGTGTGTTCGAGACCGCCAAGACGGTGCACCGTCTCTTTCGCGCGCACCATGTGCGGAGAATCCTGCGCATCGCCAGCGAGCTTCAGCGCAAAATATGCCTTGCAAGTCGCGTTAAGCTCGGAAGGTCCACCCGGATAAATGTTCCAGCCGCCGTCGGCCAATTGCCGTGTGCGCACGTAATTGGCGAGCTTGGCTATGCGCTCCGGGTCGGCTTTACCCAATACGTGCAAATAATAAATGTAGTCGGATTCGAGAGTCGTGTCGGCTTCGAGCTCGCCAACCCAGTGCCCGGCCTCCATTTGCAGAGACAGCAGGTGATTCGCGCCACGCTCGATGGCTTGCTCGAGGCGCTCAAGCCGTTCTTGCAGTCGCGAAGTGAATGTAGCCGCAGATGAGACTGGAGATTCCAGCCCAACCCGTGTGCTCGTCGCCAAAGCAAATCCCCCAGTGCGATTTCAGGCCGAAATGGACGCCCCGGCGCGTCGTCTGGCGAGCGCCAACTATTTTGCGGATAGCGTCTGTACTACTAAATTATCGCCGCCAGCCGAGCAGGGGTCAACCGCTAAGATGCCGCGGTGTTTACAAGGAGACGCCTGCGGCGTCATGGATGATGCCCTGCACCCGCCCCACGAGTTCGGGCGGCAAAGCCTCGCCTTCGCGTTGCAGGAATTGCGGTTTGCCGCGCAGGAGCTGTAGCGGTAAGCCCTGCCACGTTGCAGTGTCGTTCCCAGCGTGCAACGGCTGGCGCAGCACGAAAGCAGAAGCCCGATCCATTTGCAATTTCGCGGAGTCTTTGAAATCCGCTTTTGATGGGTCGAGGACCATCAGGTACAGCGAAGGCTTTAGAAATTGCAGCAGGGTGTTGCTTTCGAGGATTACGCTGGCCGGCGCCGTCTGATTATTGTTTTCCGACTCATGCAGAGCTTTGCGAAGCAGCGGCATGCCTTCTGCGAGAAATCCTTGTTTGGTGCGCAGCCAGAACGAGCGCCGTGCGCCCGCGGCCAGAAAACGGCCGCTATCGGTTTCGCTCGCGCGCTTCTCCCAACTGATCGCGCAGACGTGGTCATCCGGAGCGCAATCGCAATTCTCGCCATTTTGCGCGCAGACTCCGTGGCCGTACTGCGTAATTTTCCCGGCTATCCAATTTTCGTTGGGTAACGCGGCGATCAGATCGCAGACCAGTTGTGTCTTCCCGATACTGCGAGTATGTCCGCCAACGACGATAACATGCGACAGCATGCGTGTTTATTTCCGCTTTCTTGCCCGGGCGCTCTGCGCGCCGCGTGGAGAACTCTTTAGCTTCTTTTTGCCTTCGATCTTGCCCTCTAGCTCTTTGATGCGCGCGCCGAGCTCGGGAAGCCGTGCATACCAAGCATACGCCTCCTTGAACTTGCCAATCTCGCGCGCCGGGGTACCCCAAACAGTTTGTCCCGCCCGAATTGTCTTGCCAGTGGGAATTCCTGCCTGCGCGCCCGCGATCGCTCCGTCTTCCAATGTGCAATGATCGGCGATGCCCACCTGCCCGCCAATCACGACATGCTGTCCCACCGAGCTCGAGCCGGAAATGCCCGTCTGCGCCGCGATCACAGTGTGCGCGCCGATCTGTACGTTGTGCCCTACGTGGACCAGGTTATCGAGCTTCACGCCTTCGCCGACGCGCGTGTCATCCAGCGAGCCACGATCAATGGTCGCGTTCGCGCCAATCTCCACGTCATCGGCGATCTCGACGATCCCCAGTTGGGGGAATTTCCAGTAGCGGCCATCGCCGTACACATAGCCAAATCCGTCTGCACCAATGACCGTGCCCGCGTGAATTTCGACGCGGCTCCCGATTCTCGCGCTGGCATATAGCGTGACGCGAGGATGTATCCGGCAGCTTTCGCCGATCCAGCAGCCGGCTCCGATCACGCAATGAGCGCCGATCTGCGTGCCGTTTCCGATGTGTGCGTCTTCGCCAATCACTGCGTATGGCCCGATGCTGACATTGCTCCCGATGCGCGCGAGCGGAGCTACGATCGCGGTTGCGTGGATGCCCGCGGCAATCGGCCCGCGCTCGACTAAGAGCGCCGCTGCTTTCGCAAATGCCACCTTCGGCTGCGCGTGCCGCAAAACTGTTTTACCGCTGATGGCCACACCATCGCCGGCGATCACGCAGGCCGCTGCTGATGCGGCTGCCCGCCCGGCATGCTTGGCTGCCTCAACGTAAATCAGGTCGTGTGCCCCGGCGCGCTCCGGCGCAGCCACGCCGCGCACTTCAATATTGCGGTCGCCTTCAAGCTTGGCGCCAATCGCCGCCGCCAATTCCCCTGCCGTCTTTGTCATGTTCGACTCTCCGCAGTTCCCTGTCTGGCGCTGGTCCGCTCCGCTGAAAGTGGTTCGTTAATTGTAGAGTTCGGCTTCACCTTTTGGCCGCGTCTTCCACCGTGCGTGTACCCATACCCACTGTTCCGGATGCTTTCGAATAATCTCTTCAATCACTTTCGCAAACCGCTCCGTGTTCACAAAAATATCGCGCTCGGTATTTCCTGTTCGGACCAATTCCACAGGCGGCTCAAACCGCAGCCGGTATTTTCCGATGCCGGCGTCCCAATACGCGTATCCCGGCACCACTGCGGCGTCTGTGTGCAGCGCCACCCGAGCGATGCCGGTTGTCGTGCACGCGGACTTGCCAAAGAAATCCACGAAGACGCCTTCTTCCGGCATGGTGTTTTGGTCCGCCAGAATGCCCACGGTGCCGGCTTCTTTCAGTATTTTGAGCAGCGCGCGCGCAGATTCATTCTTGAAAATTGGCTGGTTGCCGGACAAACAGCGATACCCGTTGACCAGCTTGTCGACGCGCTCGTTGTCCAGCGGCCGCGCCATATAGTGCAGCGGAAAGCCATACAACGCGTGCGCAAACGACGACAGTTCCCACGCACCGATATGGCCGGTAAGATACAAAACGCCTTTACCGCGGCGCTGCCCATTCAAAAAGTTTTCGTGTCCATCGAGGATCAAGGCTTCCTCGATATTTTCGCGCGTGTACCGAGGAAAACGCGCGAACTCCGCGGCCATCCAGCCCAAATTGCGCACCATGCCGCGAATGACTACCCGGCGCCGCGCGTCGTCCCATTCCGGAAAGGCGAGGCGTAGATTAAAGTCGGCTGTGCGCCGCAATTTTGGCAACATGCCATACAGCGCCGACGCTACTGCCGACGCCAACGCGCGCGCCAGCCCACGTGGCCAAGCTCCCAGCATCTTCAAAATCGCCCATACCGCGGCGTACTCACACCACTCCCTCATCCGCCTCCCTTGTGTCGCGAAGCTGTGAACCAAGTATCCTACGCGCTGAAGTTCGCTCGCACCAATGTTAGACTCACACTTTCGTGGCCACTACTTTCACTGAGATTGCTCCGACAAAAAAGGAGAACGGGATCGCGGCGCGTATCGGCTGGGCCGCGCTTATTTGCGCCACGCTCTACGTGTGCTACTTCAGCCATCTGGGCGCGATTGGATTTGTCGGACCGGACGAGCCGCGCTATGCGTGGATTGCGCGTGATATGGCGGAGACTGGTGACTGGGTCACGCCGCGCCTGTACGGCAAGCCCTGGTTTGAGAAGCCGCCTCTCTACTATTGGGGCGCGGCGATTTGCTTCAAGCTTTTTGGGGTGAGCGAAGCGGCGGCGCGTTTACCGAGCGCGATTTCGGCGTTGCTTGCATCTTTGGCGTTGGCATGGCTCGCATGGCGCATCTATGGCGGTGAAACCGCGCGCTGGCTGCTGCTTCTGCTCCCGACTACCGTCGGCATGATCGGCTTTTCGCACGCCGCTGCAACGGACATGCCGTTCAGCGCGATGTTGACGGTTGCAATGCCGTTCAGCGCGATGTTGACGGTTGCAACGGTCAGCGCTGCAGTAATCGTGGGGCTCGTGCTGGAGCGACCGAGCCGAGATGGGGCGCAGCAGGCTGCGCCCCTACGGGATGACGTGGCGCGGCGACGATGGGTCGCGCTGATTCCGTTTGGGGTTTTTCTTGGACTTGCGGTCCTAGCGAAGGGGCCCGCCGCGATAATCTTGTGTGGAGGCGCGGTCTTCCTCTGGGCGCTCTTCACCAAACGCTGGCGGGACGCACTGCGACTGCTTCATCCCGCCGCAATCATCGCGTTCTGCGTAACAGCTCTGCCCTGGTACATCGTCTGCGCCCTTCGCAATCCCGACTTCTTCCGCATCTTCATCATCGAACACAACTTCAAGCGCTTCCTAACTCCCGAATTCCAGCACATCCAACCCTTCTGGTTTTACATCCCCGTCTTACTGGCTGGCTTCCTGCCTTGGACCACCGGAATGCTGGCAGCTCTAGGAAACTCCCGTTCGCGCTCGCCGCTCAATCTTTTTTTCCTCAGCTTTGGACTGTTTCCCCTGGTGTTCTTCACGATTTCGCGATCCAAGCTCCCTGGTTACATCTTGCCTACTTTGCCTCCTCTGGCTTGGTTACTCGCGAACACAACGAATGCACTTATCGCAAAACGGCGGGAAAAAAGGCTCCGTGTCACGACGTATGCAATCACCTATATACTTCTCGCGATCGCCATAGCGCGATTCGCTGCTCATCATGCCCTGGGAGCGGACCTTCTTCCTGCTCGTTGGTCTATCCAAGTCTGGTTTCCACTTCTTATCGCGGGCATTCTCGGGGGTATTCTAAAGCACCGCCTAGTTGGAGCCCTCTGCGCACTTCAGATCGGAATGCTGCTCGCCACATGGAGTTTCTCACGCGGGTTAACCTGGATGGACCCCGAGCTTTCCGCCAGGGGCGTGATCGCCGCGAGCCACACCTACGTGCATTCGCTCTCTCTCGCAGGTGTCTTTGTTTATGACCTGCCGCGAGGGATTCATTACGGCTTGAATTTCTACCTACGGCGCGACATTCCGGAATGGACGACCGAGGCGCGTGGTTTTGTGTTTAGCTCCTCGAAGGGCGAATCAAGATTGCAAGCGCAAGGCTACGTTTGTCAGCAGCACCTGGTGCTTCCTGCCGCCATTCTATGCAAACCGGCGGAAGCTTTAGCGGCTCATGCGTCCGGTAGCGGGCAGCCGCAGTAGAAAATAGCTCACGACGCGATTCTCGTACGCGCGCTTATCGGCGTCTTCCATGTCCACAAAATTTCCGCGCGCAATCGTGGCCTGCTCTTTCGGTTCGGGCGCGAGCTTGAACATCTTCTGCGTGGTCCCCGCAAGTTCTGGGTCATCGGCAGCCTCAATAAACAATTTCGGCACGCCCGCGAGCGTATCAAACTTCCAGCTCAAGGGCTTCTCCCCGTGATACTTATGATTGATCCACCCGAAACTCATTTCCGCGGACCGCGCTATCAAGGGAATCCCCGCCAAGCCTTCTTTCTGCACGCCGATCTTCACCATCTCTTCGGGCGAATCATAGACGGAGTCCAGGATCAGCGCCCGCACACGCTTGTCGCTTTCCGCTTCGCGCAAGGCTGCATAGGCGCCCAAGTTGTAACCCCACAATCCGAAACGGCCAGGATCGACATCGTTGCGCTTGGCGAGTTCATCGATGGCGCCGCGCACTTCATCCGCTTCGTGGTAGCCAAACGAGGTGATCCCGTCATTCGCTCCGTGCGCCACGAAATCAAACACAAACACGTTGTACTGGTGATCCTGCAGCGCAGAGACCAAGGTCAGCAATTCGCCGCGGCTTGAGCCATATCCATGGCACAGCACAATCGCCGGCGCTCCCAGCAAGCCCGGGAAAAACCAACCTTCGCGCTGGCCCGCACCGGGCACGGAAAATTTCACGGCGTCGGGGCGCCCCGGAAAGCTGTCCATATTGATTTCACTGCTGGAGCGCTGCGGCTTCACGATGCGGTAAACTAAAAATCCCGCGATCGCCGACGTGGCCACCACGGCGAAGAACGCCAACGCCAAAATGGCCATCAATATCTTCGTATACCAACGCGTCGGAAACCGGAATTCTTCAAGAATGGACATTCGTGACCTGCGCCGCTGGGTTGGCGCATAGCGCCGTATTAACCTCACTCTAACTATTCGCCATCGTAGCACGCGGTTTCTTGCGTCCCTTCCGGAACTGCTCGGGCTGTGTCGCATGCAGTAGCAGCAAGCACGAGTTCATGCAGATGGCCGCGTTTCGCGCGCCGCTTGCCGAATCGGCTATCATAAAGCTGAGCGCCGCCCTTCCATGAATATCCTCGACCTTCGCCAAACCAGCGTCCGCCAGCTCGAGCCGCTGCTCGAGGAAGAAGCGCGACACTGGCACGACGAGCTGCATTGGGACTATCGCGGCGCCCTCGACCTCATCAAGCGCTTCTTGGAGGCGCACGCGCTCTGCGGCTGTGTTGCGTTTGAAAACGGCTCGGCGGCCGGCTACTCCTTTTACGTTCTCGAGGAGCAAAAGGGGCTCATCGGCGGACTGTACGTCTCTCCGCGCTTTCCCCAGGCGGACATCGGTCGGCGCCTCCTCGAAGAAATGCTTTTTTCCATGCGTGCGCTCCCGCAACTCTCGCGAATTGAAGCGCAACTCATGCCCTTCGGCGGCCCGGTCGACACTCCGCTGCGCGATCAAGGCTTCAAGCTCTACACGCGGCAATTCATGTTGCTCGATTTGCAGAACAATTCAGAAGCGCGCTCTGGCGCCTCCACGGGCATGCGCCTCGACCGCTGGAACGATCGCTTCTTCGAACCCTGCGCGAAACTGATTTACTTGTCCTATGCGAATCACGTCGACGGCGAAATCAACGATCAGTACCGCAGCCGCGCCGGAGCTCTGCGCTTCCTCAAGAACATTATTCTTCTGCCCGGTTGCGGCCAATTTGTCGCCAGCGCCTCGTTCGTCCTGCGCCAGCCCGGCAGCGACGAGCTCATCGCCGCCGTCCTCACCAGCGAAGTCTCACCCGGCGTGGGCCATACCACGCAAATCTGCGTTCTCCCCGGCTATCAAGGGCACGGGCTCGGCCGCATGCTTATGCAAACTTCCGCCGAAGCTCTGCGCGGCATGAAATTTCGCGAACTGACACTGACCGTGACCGCGCAAAACCGCTCCGCCGTCCAGCTCTACGAAAATCTCCATTTCACCACCATCCGCAGCTTCACCGCGGGTGTCTGGCCCAGGTAGCAATATTCACTCTGGCCAACCCGACCAGCGCCGCGTCATCGCCGTTGTAGGGACACGGCACAGCCGTGCCCGCGCCGAGCCTCACCGGCTTCTTCGTCTTTGGGAATTTTGTGTAGCTTCCGCTTTTCTGAATTCGCCGCGTTAGTCTAGAACCGGCACCCTGGCGAGCGCCTTTCTTCCAGTCAGCACAAGGATTATTGGATAAACCCCTCGATTTGTCCTAGCATAGCCGCGCCTGTTTCAAGAAAGCCTTCTGATCAGGAAAGAGCGGCATGCCTCCAGAAATTACGCGACAACAAATCGCGCCAAAGCAAAGCACGCTCGCGTGCATTCTTACGGACGTCCACTTCTGGGTCCCCGTCGCGGTCCTGATCGCCGGCCTCCTTCTCCTGCGATCGCTGCACTAAACCACTCGATATGCAAACGACCCTGACGCCCAGCCTCGATGCACCACCGCAACAAACCTCCCGTGCGCGCAAGCTGCAAATCCTCGGCATCCTCTCCGGCTTCACCGCCGGCGCCTGGCTCGGCGCAGCCGAAGCCCCCACGAAACTAGTTTCCACGGGCCTCTCGCCCATCGTCATTTCACTTATCATGGTCATCGGCGTTTTTCTCGCCCGATGGAGCGTCCCCGCGCTCATCCTCGGCACCTCCTCCGTCCGCGCCGACGTGCGCCGCGCCCCCCACTTGATCATCTGGGCTTTGCTAGCCGGCTGCCTGTGGGCCGTCGCCAACACCATGACCATATTCGCCATCCGCGACATTGGCCTGAGCATCGCCTTTCCGCTCTGGAACTCCAACAGCTTGCTCGGCATCCTCTGGGGCTTTCTTTTCTTCAACGAATTGCGCCAAGCAGGCTGGCGCCGCTGGCTCGGTGTTCTAGGTGGAGCGCTAGTGATGTGCGTGGGCGCCGCGCTCCTCGCCATCGCTTCCTCCAGCGAAGCTCCCGTCGCGCATTCCTATCGCGGCGTTTGGGCCGCGCTCGGTGCCGGGGTCCTCTGGGGCACGATGTACATCCCGTATCGCAAAGCCTACCTGACCGGCATGAATCCCCTTTCCTTCGTCACATTTTTCACTTTCGGCGAGCTTGGCATGATGTCCGCGCTCGCCGTCAGCTATCTCGGCGTGGCGCCGCTCTTGCGCCAATTACAAAGCGCCCGCGACGTCTTCTTCTGGCTAATGCTCGGCGGCTTTATCTGGGTCATCGGTGATCTCTTCCAGCAGTACGCCGCGAAATACATCGGCATCAGCCGCGGCATCCCCCTCTCCAACACGAATCAGCTCTGGGGCTTGCTCTGGGGCATTTTAGTCTTCGGCGAGCTGCACGGCCGCGCCCACTCCACCTACGCTCAAGTAATCGGTGGCTCGCTGCTAATGATGGCAGGCGTAGTCGCCATCGCATTTTCTTCCGCGACCACATCCGAACAAACGAAGTGGAAGCAAGCCGCCCACCGCGAAGGGCAACGTTACCATATCGATTCCGACTACGTAAAAGCCCGCATGGACGGCCGCCAATCCGCCACCGAAGCAAAGCCGTCGCGCACGGCGATTGACTGGCTACTCGTAGCTGCCGCGACCGCAATCTTTGCCTACTTCGGCGCTACGGCCCGCCTCCCGCAACTCGCCATCAACTGGCCGCCCGCCCTAATCCTAAGCGCCGCAACGCTGACTCTCCTCCTCATCTGCGCCACAACTCTCCATCGCACCACGCGCTTCCACTGAAATGTCTAATTGCCCCAAAGTCGACATTGTCGGTGTCGGCCTCAACGCTACCGACACGCTCATTCCCGTTCACCAGTTCCCTGCCGCCGGGTCCAAGGTCGAATTCCGCTCTGCCAACGTGCTGCCCGGCGGCCAAGTTGCCACCGCCATGGTCGCATGCCAATCCTGGGGACTTCGCACTCGCTATGTCGGCAAAGTTGGCGACGACCCCGCCGCCGCGCTGCATCGTGCGGAATTCGCGCGCCACGGCGTCGAAACGCATCTCCTCACCGCGCCGGGCTGCCCCAGCCAGCAAGCCTTCATCCTCGTGGACGACGCAGGCGAACGAACCCAAGCGACCTCTGCCGCGACTGGATCCTAAACGCCCACGCACTCCACCTCGACGGTCACGACACCGCCGCCGCAACCGTCGCCGCCAGCTGGGCGCGCTCCGCAGGCATTCCCGTCGTCGCCGACCTCGACGAACTCTACCCGGGAGTCGACGCCCTCCTCCCGCTGATCGATTTCCTCATCACCAGCCGCGACATTCCCGGCCGCATCTCGGGCGAATCCGACCTGCGCAAATCGCTCCCAGCCGTTCGCGCCAAGTACAATTCCCGCCTGAGCGCCGCCACCCTCGGCCCCGAAGGCGTTCTCGCCTACGACGGCGCGCAATTCCACTACGCCCCCGCATTTCGCGTTCAAACCACCGACACCACCGGCGCCGGCGACATCTTCCACGCTGGTTTTATCTATGGATTGCTACAAGGCTGGCCGCTTCCCCGCCAACTCGAATTCGCCTGCGCCGCCGCCGCCCTCAACTGCACCGGCATCGGCGCCCGCGGCCACATCGCCCCACTCCCCGAAATCGAAAACCTGATCGCAACCGGCCACCGCCACCCCTCCGCCTTTTAGCCAATACAAAAGCCGCTCGTTCTTGGAGTGCGGCGGTCTTGTTTACCCTGAGCCTCGAAGGGCCTCCCTTTACAGCGTCAAACTGCGCAGCGACCGAGCTAGCACGCCGGACTCTGAAAATTACATTGACAGGTAAGTATCGCTTCGTTACACTAAACCTGTAAAAAACTACGCCTCGCCTTCGCGGGCCTCCCCCCAAAAATCCCAAAATCCAACCTCCTTTCTGGACGCTTCATGTCCACCAATCGCACCAAGGACCGTCCGTCCCTGTGTTCCTCACCTTCGTCGACGAACGCCGCTGCCGCATCCACGCCGCGCTGGCCATCCTTATCTCTGTGTCTTCCACGCACAGCCATCTCACACCCCCGAGCAACAGGCACCCGCTAACTAGCTTTAGAATGAACACTTGCAAAAGTGTATGAAAACAAGCCACTTTAACCGCCTTTAGAATGAACACTTATGCAAAACCAGGGGGGAAGGGGTGAAACAAACAGGAAACCAACAGCGTTATATTAAAGCAGCGTCCGAAGTGTCGGTGCCAAATCTGGACCGTCAGGAGATGAGATGAAATTCCGCACTATCGCTTCCGCAGTGGTTCTTATGCTGGTATCCACGGTGGCTTTCGCGCAGTCTGGCAGTCAGACTTCCAATCAGACCCCCGATAACAAGGGGGAGCAGGCCGCACAACCCAATCCGTTCAGCACCTTCAATAAGTTCGCTTACGCAAGGGTTAAGACTATCCTTGTCAGTTCCGCCGAGAAAATGCCCGAAGAGAATTACAACTTCAAGCCGACTGACGCCATCCGCAGTTACGGCCAGGTTGTCGGACATGTGGCGGATGCACAATATATGTTTTGTTCCGTCGCGCTTGGCGAGAAAAACCCCGGCTTGAAAATCGAGCAGACAAAAACCACCAAAGCCGATCTGGTTGCCGCCCTCAAAGACGCAGTGGCGTACTGCGACAAAGCCTATAACACCATGACCGATGCATCCGGCAGTCAAATGGTGAAGCTGTTTGACATGGACCTGCCCAAACTCGGCGTACTGAACATTAACAACATGCATGACATGGAGCACTATGGGAACTTGGTCACCTACTTGCGGCTCAAGAACATTGTTCCCCCATCAAGCGAACAACCACCTCCTGCGCCGCAGAAGAAATAAACAATTTCGCTAGAAGCGATGCTGTTGCTCACGCACAATAAGCATCTTCTTTGGTCCCATAAAGAGAAAGGGCGAAAGGGATCGAACCCATTAACCTACTCGTAGCGCAGCGCCTTCATCGGGTCCACTCGGCTGGCTCGCAGCGCCGGGATGTATCCCGCGGCGCACGCCACCATGGCCAATAATCCCGTTGCCAATCCCAGCGTCCACGGATCATGCGCTTCCAATCCGTAAAGCTGGCTCTTGATCACTCGCGTCAGCAACAGCGCTGCTGGTACGCCGACAACCACTCCAATCGCGATCAGGGTCAAGACCTCACGCATCACCATGCCGATGACCTTGCCCTGCTCCGCGCCCAGCGCCATGCGAATCCCAATTTCCCGCGTGCGCTGCGCCACGCTATAGGACATAACGCCGTACAATCCGATAATCGCCAGCACCGTTGCGACAAATCCAAACACAGTGGACAAGCTTGCGATCATTCGCTCTGTCGCCAGTGAGTTGCTGATCTGCTCGTCCATCGTGCGCATGGCGTAAATCGGCAAGTTCGTGTCCATTTCTCTTACTTTCGCGCGAATCGACGTCATCAATTGATTCGGTTCCCCCAGCGTCCTCAGGTAAACGCTCATGTCGCTGACGTAATGGCTTCCCATGTACGGTATAAATGCCTGCTCGGGAATCTCGTCGCGCAAGTTCGTGTATTTAATATCCTTCACCACACCGACGATCTCCATTTCAGTCGGAGTTCCCGGATCGCTCCCGAACCCAACGTGCATCCCGATGGGATTTCGCCCCGCAAAATATTTGCGCGCGAACTTTTCGTTGATAATCACCGCGGTCGGCGTCCAACGCTCGTCCTCTGGCTCGCCTCCGCGCGCCGCTCTTTGAACCTCGCGACTGTCCGTCAAACGAAAGTCTCGTCCCGCGGTAATCGCCACACCCAACGTAGCGAAGTAACCAGGTCCGATTTGGTTCATAAACGGCTGCGCGCGGTCCTCTGGCTTCGCCGCCGTGTAGCCCTCCACGGTCATCGAGCTGTCCCATTCGTTGTTTTCCATTATTCGTACCTGCGCCAGTCCCACCGCCTGCACACCGGGTATTGAGCTGAGGCTGTCGGTCAGTTGCCGATAGAACGTTTTCAGCCGCTCCGCTTTATAGCCGTTGAGCGAGGGATCTATGTTGAATCCGATCAGGCGCTCAGGCGAGAAACCCGGGCCAAGGTTGCTCAAATTTTTCAAGCTGCGCAAAAATAATCCTGCGCCGATCAGCAACAGCAGCGAAAGCGCGACCTGCGTCACCACTAAAGCATTGCGCAGCCGCCCATGTCCCCCACCAACCACCGCGCCCGCCTGATCCTTCAGCGTTCGCCCGACATCCGGCCGAGTAGACTGCAGCGCCGGCGCGAGCCCGAAGATCACACCTGTCGCGACCGATACCGCCAACGTGAAAAGCAAAACTCGTAGGTCCGGCGCAGTCGAAATATTTAACTCGTTCGATTCCGAGGGCAAGTACAACGCCATCAGCATCTTGTCCGCCCAGAATGCCAATGCCAGTCCCAGAATTCCGCCAATCGCCGAAAGCGAAAGCGTCTCAGTCAGTAATTGCGTAACGATGCGCCCTCGCGTCGCCCCCATCGCCAGCCGCACAGCAATCTCTTTTTGCCGGCCGGTTGCGCGCGCCAGCAGCAAATTCGCAATATTCGCGCACGCAATCAGCAGCACCATTCCTGTTGTGGCCATCAACACCCACAATGGAGTCGACAACTCCTGACGCAAGGAGGCGCGTCCCTGCGAGCCGGGCAGCACATCGATCCAGCATTTCAAGAACTGTTCCCGGTCATAAACGGACGCGTTCCGGAATGCCGCTTCGCGTACTTCCGAATCCAGCATCGAATGCATGAACGGCTGCAGCGCAGCCTTCGCACGCTCTTGCGTGATTCCAGGCTTGAGTCGACCGAAAGCGTTTACCCAGCGGCTCCGCCGATCCTTCAACATATCCCTGCTGGTCGACACCATGAATTCGCGCCGCATCATCATCGGGACAAATAATTTGCTTTGATATCCCAACTCCACTCCGTCGAATCCCGCCTGCGCCACTCCGATAATCGTCATCTCGTAGTTGTTGACCAGCACTCGTTTGCCAACAATCTGCGGATCACCACCAAATCGCTGTTCCCAATAGGCATAGCTCAGCATTGCGACTGGGTGAGCGTCCGGGATGCGGTCATCGTCCGGCCCTATAGGCCGCCCCAACGCCGTGCCCACTCCGAGCACGCCGAAGTAAGTTCCCGAGACAAGTTCGGCTGGCACCCGCTCCGCCTGCCCGCCAAACGTGACTGCTACGTGGTCCGGAAACCGTGAAAACATTCCCGAAAAAACTTCGTTGTGGTCCTGGAAATCGCGATACATCGGATAGGAAATCGCGTTGCCGCCCCAATTGCTTCCGTAGTGGTGGCCGCGCATCGTCAGCAGCACCAACTGCTGTGGATTTTTCACCGGCAGCAAGCGCAACAACACTTGGTCGAGCAGAGTAAAAATCGCCGTATTGGCGCCAATCCCGAGCGCCAGAGTCAGCGCCGCGACTACCGCAAATCCCCGGCTTCGCCGCAAAGTGCGCAGCGCATAGCCGAAGTCCCGTCCCACCATCTCCACCCACTCGCGCATATCCATCCCACCCTCCATGTTTTTTGGGCCGTTCACAATCCGTATGCGGGCCAGACCCCTGTTTTCCTATACGCAATGACGACAAAAGGGTTCCCTTGGTCTTGCCGCATTCTACCGGCACCGGGAGTGTATTCAGCGACTGTCTGTGGTTTTATCCGCGGGCCTTGCGATAGAGTGGCAAAATGCCTTCCCCTCGCGAGCACAACAAGAGTCTCAACAAGGGTCTCAACACGTTTCCCACCATCCCCGCCGAGGCAGCCCTCAGCTTCCTCAAAGACACCAAGGGCGCACTCACTTGGACGACTCGCGACCTCGCCGACACGCTGAAAATCAATCGCCGCGAAGCGGAGCAAGCCCTCGCGTTACTGCAAGCCCAAGGCTATGTCCAGCCCTCCTGTGGCGCGAAAGACCATTGGATCACCACGCCGGCTGGCGAAACCGTCTCTGGCGCGAAGGCTCCCCGTTTCACGCACGAGAGTGTTGAGCAATCTCTGGACGCCCTGAAAAATCGCATCCAACAGAACAACAAAAATCGCCAAGCACCCTTTCGCATCACCGACGCAGTAAGCTTTGGCGATTTCCTCTTACCCGACCGCGCTAGAGCGCAATCCGCCGACGTAGGCATCGGTTTAGTGCGACGTGGGGATTCCGCGCCTCGAGATAATTCCGCAAACGCGACGCATTCGGCTTCCGAAGCGCAAGCCGAGCGTAAATTTCTCCGCGAACTGCGCGCCAAGTCCGCCCACGTAAACCTCCGCCCCCATGCCGGCTGGATGCGCAGCCGCACCCATCGCGATCTTCTTTAGGCGCTCGCCTGCGTTGCGTTACTCATTTCGCAGCGCACTCATTGGCGAAATCGATGCCGCCCTGCTCGCCGGTATGAGCGCCGCCACAAATGCGGATGCCGCAAGCGCGCTTGCCGCTATCACCAGCGCCAGCGGATCCCAACTGGAAACGCCATAGAGTTGGCTTGAGATCAAGCGCCCCGCTCCGATGGCCAGCGGCACTCCCAATATCAGTCCTCCGAGTACGCGACGCGACGCCCCTTCCAGCACAAGCTGCACCACCTTCCTGCGTTCCGCCCCTAGCGCCATGCGAATCCCAATTTCCCGCGTCCGCTGCGCAACCGTATACGCGGTGACACCGTAAAGTCCGACCGCGGCGAGCAGCAGCGCCACGACCCCGAACAGGCCCGCCAGGCTGGCCACCGCGCGCTCCTGATCGAACGACAAATCCACTTCCTCGCGCATGGTTCTCACGCTGGTCATCGTGAGGTTCGGGTCCACCTCGGCCAGTGTCTCGGTCAGCAACGGCTCCAGCCCGCCCGGCGAAGCATTGGTCACCAGCATGATTCCGCCGATGAAATGGGAGCGCAGTTCGAGCTTCTTCATAAGCTCGTTCTTGTAATCGACGTTCTGCGCCAGCGGCACATAGAACATGGGCCGAGCCGGCTTGCTCAAGGCGAATCCCGCAAACTTCGCATCGCGCACAATGCCCACGATTCGAAATGTGCCGACATTCTCGGGTAGATCAAGGCCGAAATGCTTTTCCAGCGGGTCTTCGTCGCTCTTGAAAAAGCGCTTCACAAACGCTTCGTTCACAATCGCGACTGGTGCTGTCGTTTCATTGTCCGCCGCCGTGAAGTAGCGGCCACGCACCATGGGCATCCCAAAATTCTGCAAGTAATTCGTGCTTACGCGGTCCCACGATGCGCCCGATTCCTCCGCGAACTTCGGAGCGGGATGTCCGGCTATCAAAATGAGTTCGCCCCAGTTATTTGTGAGCGGGTTGTACAGCGCCAAGCCGGAGCCTTGTACTCCTGGCAAACGATTGAGCCGGTCCTCCAGTTGCCGATAGAGCGCTCTCAGTTTGGCTTCCGTGTAGCTCGCCGGGGGATTATGCAACGCAATCAACACGCGCCCCTGCACTTGATAGCCGAAGTCCTGATGCTCGAGCTTGTTCAAGCTCCGGCCGAGCATGGTCGCGCCTGCAACCAGCACAACGGAAACCGCCGCCTGCACAAGCAGCAGCGCTTTGCGCGCGAACGAAGAACGATCGCTGGTGCCCCGGCCCGATCCACGCAACGCATCTACCGGATCGGTGCGCGTGGCAAACCAAGCGGGAGCCGCGCCGAATATCATCCCGGTCAGCAACGCCAATCCAAACGCGAACGCCAACACCATCAGCGACGGCCTGGTACTAATCGGAAGAAAATGCGCGCTATGGAACGCCAGCGCGAGCAGCAGCCGCGCAGCGCCCGCGGCAACGAGCAGTCCAGCGATAGCGCCGCCAATCGCGAGCAGGATGCTTTCCGTCAGCGCCTGCGTGATGATTTGCCGCCTCGTCGCGCCGACCGCCATGCGCACGGCTATTTGGCCGCGCCGCGCCACCCCGCGCGCGAGCAGCAAATTCGCAACATTCGCGCACGCGATCAATAGCACCAAGCCGCAGACGGAGAGCAGAAGCTGCAGGCTGCGCCCATACTCTTCCTTCATCTCCGCCACGCCTGCGCCCGCGGGCACGACGTTGAGCACCTGCTTGGGCAGAACTCGGTGCACCTCCTCGATCCAGTTCGCGGGATACCCGGAATCGTTCACCATCCACTGTCGCAGCACTCCCGTGAGTCGCGGCGACATCCCCGCAATCGACGCTCCTGGCCGCAGGCGGCCAATCATCCGCAGCCACGCCGATACGGATTGGCGCAGAAGCGCGCCTTCGCCTCCAATCATCGGTTCCTGTTGCAGGGGGATCCAGATATCGGGTGGATCGCTGCGCACCGTCTCCCCAAAAAATCCCGGTGGCGCGATCCCGATTACCGTGAACGGATGCCCCTCTATTACAAATGTCGCTCCAACCACCTTCGTATCGCCGCCGTAGATTCCCTGCCATGAGCGGTGGCTCAGCACTGCCACCGGTGGAGCGGAGGGCCTATCGTCATTTGCCGTAAACACTCTGCCGCCAAAGGCACCCACGCCCAGCGTCGAAAAATAAGTGCCAGTGACATACTCCGAGCGCAGGGGGCGTGAGGCCGATTCCACTCCCTCGCGGCGCACGCTCAATTGCCCGCGGCCTGTTTGAAACGCTGTAACCTCTTCAAACTCCGGAGATTCCGCCTTGAGCCGCTCGTACAGCGGAAACGAAAACATCCCCCACCGGTCTTGTGGACCCCCTTCGACGCAACAATCATCGCCGTCGCCCACCCGGTAAAGCCGGCCCGGGTCCGTCACCGGCAATGACCGGAGCATCACCGCATCGATCAGCGTGAAGATTGCGGTTGTTCCCCCGATCCCCAATGCGAGGGTAAGCACCGCCGCTACCGTAAATACCGGCGAAGACCGGAATTGCCGTAGCGCATAACGAACATTGCCGATCAGATCACGCATCCGCCCCACCCCCCAGCTCAATTGCTCAGGTACGGATACGCAATAAAGGTGTTTTGTGTTCCCCACGCGACGAACGTGCGAGCAAATGGATGCAAATAAATGACTTGGCAGATTACCTGCGTGATGAGGCGGCATCGCTCGTCACAGCGGGCCCTCCGCTTATGGAATTCCCACGAAGCCTTGAGAGCTTTCCGAGCATCCATCCGCTATGAACACGTGTCCGTGACGATCACTGCTCCCTGAGAGGAGTAGATGGGTGTTGGCCAATCTACGCTCATGTCGTATCGCGGCGGTTAGGAGACAGGTATGCACATTTTCGAGTTGCAAAGAGTTACATCTCTTCTGTTAACTGGTCTGCTCTGTGGAACTGCGCTGCTCGCTCGCGCGCCGGGCGCTGATACCAAGGACGAAGCTGCCGCCAAACCAACGCCAACAGTAAAGACGGAGGCACCTGCTCCGATAACGGCACGGGAACGAATGCTTCTGGACCGCCTTGAGGAGTTGGAAAAGCGCGTCGCGGAGCTGGAAGCCAAGGCTCCGCCACCGCCCGCTGCTCAACCTATAGAAGCAGTTTCACCAATAGAAGGTGTTTCACCACCGGATGCCGCGAGCGCCATTTCGGCTAGCTTGCCGGTTGCCCCGGGCAACTCTGTCGGGGCGCAGGCGACCGAGAAGAGCAAAGCAGGCCGGCAAGTACCGTCCGAACCGTTTGGGTTTGCAGACTTCACGTGGCTGAACGGAAACGCACGCACGAAGGAGGTCCCGCTGGATACGAAATTTTTCACGCCGGAGATCCGCGCCGACGTTGCCTACCGACGTTGCCTACGTCTACAGCTTCAATACCCCGAGGGACGATACCATTGGGGGCTCGAGCGAAGTTTTTCGACATGGTGAAGTGCAAGTGACGCAGCTTGGTGTCGGCGGCGACTTTCACTATGACAATGTTCGTGCACGCCTGATGACTCAGTTCGGGATGTATTCGCAAACTACTCCGCGCAATGATGCCAGTCCGGCGCGCGGACAGTGGCAATTAGACAATGCCTACCGCTATGTCTCCGAGGCTTGGGGCGGGTACCATTTCAATGCGCTCCACGGAATTAACGTCGATGCGGGAATCTTTTTGTCCTATATCGGGCTCTTTAGCTACTACCAGTTTGACAACTGGGCATATCAACCGTCCTACGTCTCCTCGAACACTCCTTGGTTCTTCAACGGAGTGCGCGTCCAGGTTTTCCCGACGGAGCACCTGAAAATCGAGCCGTGGCTTATTAATGGATGGCAGTCCTATGGGCGCTTTAATAATCGGCCAGGACTTGGAGTGCAGATCCTTTGGCGGCCGAACGGTTGGTTAGAGGTAATTGGCAATGAGTATGCGCTTGGCGAGGATGCTTTGAACAATCCGGGGCGTGTGCGCTATCACAGCGACAACAGCATCGAAGTCAAATATCTCGATCGACAGGAAAACTTTCTAAGTAAAGCGGCTTTCTCGCTGACAGGCGATATCGGATGCGAACACGGCGGCGGCGTTAGTTGTGCCGGAAACTCCGCGAAAGGTCCGAAACAAAGTTTCCTTGGTTTCATGCTCTACAATCGTTTTTGGTTTGATCGAGACCGCTACGGTCTGACTATCGGAGGCGGCAAAATCAACAATCCCGGGCGCTATTTGGTGCTGCTGCCTCCGATCAATGGAGCGACAGCGGCCTCAGGTACGCCCTACTTCACGGAGAATCCGGGGGACCAATACAAAGCGTGGGATCTGTCCGGCACCTTTGATTACATGCCCAGCCAATACATCACATTCCGATGGGAATTCGATCATCGGGCGGCCAGTGTACCCTACTTTAGCGGCCCGGGAGGGGTTACGCCGACGCCATGCCCCACTCCTCCGATCGTCGAAAATATCTGCGGCTCACCGGGGTCATTCGTACCGGGCTTCGCCCCAGACCTGAAGAAGATCGAAAACCGCATCGATTTATCGATACTCGTCAAGTTTTAATCTGGATACGCGGGACCGTGCGAGTGAGTACCGTCTCGCGTGGTCGTCTGCGCCGTGTTCAAAATCAGGTTTCATCGACGAACGTGTTCGGACAGTCCTTCACGGCGCAGCGCCACGTTCGCTTTCGCTTCTGGCCCGACCCTTCGACGAAAGCGATATATAGGTAGCCATGCTCGCGGACGAAGGCGGGCTTTAGGAACTGATGGGCATCCGGCGGAAACTGGATTACCCCGTCGTTCATTTGGAAGTATCCGTCCTGAAAGCGCCAATGAAACGTGCAACCCTCCTCTGGGCACACGTACTGGGGATCAGTTATGTTCTTATTCCCATTCATCTGCGCATGATGACGCGGGCAGAGAGGACGAATATCGCTACTGAGCAGTGGGCTGGGCACCGCGAGAGGCTACCACAAGCGCTTGAACAAGTATGTTCAACAGCTTACAGGTGAGCTGCTATCGAAGAGGCCACACAAAGTAAGGGCGCATCAGCGGTTAAGCTTTTGCGCCCTCTTAAATTGAGCCGTAAAGTTTTTAGGCTTCCCGGTTCAATCTGGCGTGAAGATAATCCTGTCGTGCATAGCCGTCAATCGAATTCTCGTTCAATGCCTGTGCAAATCTGTGGACAGGATGTGCAAAATTATGCGCCCAGCGCCGGCGTCGATTCATACTTATGCCTTGGGTTCCGCGAGCTTCCAGCCTCATTAAGCTGTGGCGGCGGTGCGAGAACGTGGGCGGCGATGCTCAAGAAAATCCAGAAGTTCGGGCATTCCTTCGCTGGTTTTTGCGGACAATTTGAAAACTTCCATGCCTGGGCGGACGGCTTGGATGTTGCGCTTTGGGGCGGCTTCGTCAAATTCCACGGCGGCGGCGAGATCGGATTTTGTGATGACGGCGACGTCGGCGCTGTTGAATATCGTCGGATATTTCAGCGGCTTGTCCTCGCCTTCCGTTACCGAAAGGAGCACGAAACGCAGCTCTTCGCCGAGATCGTAGGAGGACGGGCAGACCAGGTTCCCGACATTTTCGATGAAGAGGAAATCCAGATTGTGTAGGTCCCAACCCTCCAATGCATTCTGCACCATGGCTGCTTCGAGATGGCATACCGTGCCCGTGAGGATTTGCTTCACCGGAGCTTGGCTGCGGGCCAAGCGTGCCGCATCGTTTTCCGTGGCGAGGTCGCCCACCAGTGCGGCGACTCTGTAGCGGGAATGAAGAAGAGTCAGTGTTTTCTCCAGAAAGGCGGTCTTGCCCGCACCGGGGCTGGAAACGAGACTGACGGTGAGGACCCCGGCCTCGCGGAAACGCTCGCGGAGAGCGCGGGCGATCACGTCGTTTTGCCTGAGCACATTTTTTCGGACTTCGACCAGACGAGGTTCGCTACTCATTCCTGGATCTCCAGTGCTACGACTTCTAATTCTTTTCCGCGCACGACGGTGGGAGTTGGCGTGCCACATTCCGGGCAGCAAAACCATTGAATCGAACTGACCGGGCGCTCCGCTTCACATTTGGGACAAAAGACCTCGACGGGAATTTCCTCAATCAATAATTGAGAACCTTCGAGGGGCGTTGCATGGCAGGCCATCTCGTAGGAAGAAAGAAGCGCTTCCTTCACGACGCCGGATAAGAGGCCGAGGCGGAGATGCACGGCTTGCACTTGTGCGCCGCCGCGGCGATCCGATTCTTCCTGGGCCATCTCCACAATGCTCATTGCGATGGAGAGTTCATGCATTTGCGAGACTCACATCAGAGTTATAAGCGGCACCGTTTGCCAATTTAAAAACATTCTTAGGTCACCTGCGTCAACCATGCCCTATTAGTTTTTTCCGCTGACGCGTGTTCAGTCTTGGCCAAGGCAGCGAGCGCGGCTTGGCCGAGGCTGATTCCGCCGTCGTTCGGCGGAACGGCGTGATTCGTCCAGATCTGCAGTCGCGCCGGCTCCAAGAGGTTCTTGAGATCGCGCAAGAGAAGCGCATTCTGAAAAACGCCGCCGGAAAGCACAACTGTGTCGATTCTCTGCGCGTTCCGCGCTGGAACGCGCGGGCAATTTCAGTCTTCTCGCGTCCGCGAAGCCTGTCGCGGATGATGCCTTCGAGCAGTGGGCGAAAATCTAACTCATCGTCCACGAATGGGAACGGATATGCGCCGGTTGTAGACGCATGGCGGGCCAGGCGCTCGAGCCACATCGCGGCCTGCCCTTCAAATGTAACCTCGCGTGTGAAACCGAGCAGAGCGGCGGCTGTATCGAAGAGACGCCCAATCGAAGTCGTGGTGAACGAGCGGAGGTTTGATTGCACGAGCTGCAATGCGTCGCGATAGCGCGAGGGGAATGAAAATGGCGCCGCCGCAAAGTCTCGTTGATCATCCTGTTGAGCGAGGAAGCCTGCGGCGGCCTGGACGGGATGCGCAGCGGCTGCATCTCCACCGGGCAGAATGGCGCTGCGCAGATGCGCCACGCGCTCGAAGCCTTCACGCACGCTGCCGGCGAAAATCTCGCCGCCCCAAATCGTGCCGTCATCGCCGTAGCCCGTGCCGTCGAAACTGATTCCGATAACGCGCTTGTCCCAGGAGCTACGCTCGGCAAGTACGGAGGCAATATGAGCGCGATGGTGCTGCACGGAAACTCTTTCGGCTGCCCGAAGCTCAGAGGCATAGATTGTCGAAACGTATTCAGGGTGGGCGTCGTGAACCAGCAACAATTCGCTCGAATCGATCTCATACATAGAAAGCAAGTCCTGGATTGTTTCGCGGAAGGCGCAGAAGGATTGGTAATGATCCAGATCTCCGATGTGCTGGCTTACGAAGACTTGGCCATCGACAACGAGAGCGATTGTGTTCTTGAGGTCCGCTCCCAGAGCGAGTATCGGGCGGGCGGTTGGCAGCGTGGCAGCGGCGCTGGGGGCGTATCCACGCGCACGACGAAGAATGCTGGGACCAAAAGCGCCGACGCGGGCGACGGAATCGTCTACACGGCGAGCGATGGGGCGTTCGCCGATTAGAAAGGCGTCAGCGATGCCCGATAGTTGGTGCACAGCGTCTTCGTCGCGATAGGCGATGGGCTCGCTCGAGCGATTGGCGCTGGTCATAACCAAAATTTCAGGCGCGCCGCCCGCGAACAAGAGATGATGCAGCGGCGTGTAGGGCAACATCACGCCGAGTTCATCGTTTTCCGGGGCAACCCCAGCGAATTCGACTTTCGCTTTCGCGAGGACGATGGGCCGGGCCACGGAATTCAGCAGCGCTTCGGCTTCGGGGCCGAGCTCAAGCAAGTCGCGCGCGATCTCTGTATTCTTTGCCATCAGGGCGAACGGCTTTTCCTTGCGGAATTTCCTGGCGCGGAGGGCGGCAACAGCTTCGACGTTTGTTGCGTCGCAGGCTAAGTGGTAGCCGCCGAGTCCTTTCACAGCAACAATCCTGCCAGTTTGAAGGTAGCGCACTGTCGTGCGAATCGCCTCCGCGTCGCCCTTGACCACTTCATCGCCGGCTTGAAACAAGTAATGCGGACCGCAGGCGGGACACGCCACGGGCTGAGCGTGAAAGCGCCGATTGGCAGGATCCCGATACTCGGAGTCGCAATGCTCATCCAAGCACCAATCGGACATCGTGGTATTCGGGCGATCGTAAGGGAGGCTGCGAATGACGCTATAGCGAGGACCGCAGTTCGTGCAATTGATGTAAGGATAGTGATAGCGGCGATCTTGCGCATCGAATAGTTCTTGCAGACATCTTTCGCAGACCGGCAAATCGGGCGAGATTCGAACGGTTGGTTGCCGCCCCTCACTGCTTTCTCGAATGGTGAACTCCGCAAAACCGGCGGCTTCGGTGCGCTCAGCATGAATCTGTGCGATTTCGGCGGCTTCGGGCCGCTGGGTTTTCATCTCTTCCAGGAAGAAGTCGAGCGATTTCTCTTCGCCTTCGAGATGGATATCCACCCCTTCTTCCGCGTTTAGCACCCAACCTGTCAAGCCATTCGCACGGGCAAGCCGGTAGACGAACGGGCGAAAACCTACACCCTGTACCACGCCGCGCACCTTTATGGAGTACGCTTTCAGCATTCAGTTACTTTCCTGCGACCACGCAGCCGCGGCCTTGCCATCCGACTTGAATTACTTTGCCGGCCTCGACGAGCATCGGCACGGTGAACGGCGGTTGCGCGAGCCGGCGCATTCGCTCTCGCGCATCCGCATCGGCTTCAACGTCGTACTCGGTGAATTCAGTTCGCTTCCATTCGAGCCATTCGCGCATTTCGCTGGTGTAAGGACAGCTTGCCGTTCCGTAGAGTTCCAACTTAGGCATGGCGAAGCCTTCCAACGCCTCGCGGATGAGGTGGTAAATCGACGCCTGGACTTCCTGAATGCGGGGGATGTAATCGGAGCGAACAATCAGCGGGAAGTCCGCGAGACCGCGACGCAAGACTTCGCCTCCGTCGTAGCCCAGCAATGCGACTGTCAGGAGGTTGCGCTTCCGGGCTTCTTCCAGCGCGACGATAATGTTTTTCGAGCCGCCGCTAGTGGAAATTGCGATGGCGACATCGTTAGGGCGCGCATGGGCGATCAGTTGCCGCTGGAAGATCAACTCAGTGCCGACATCATTAGCGATCGCGGAGAGATTTGCAGGCTCCATTGATAGAGAAATCGCGGGAATGGGGTGGTATCCCGAGGGCGGCATTACACAATCGATGGCCCAGTCATTAGCGTCTGTGGCTGAACCGCCGTTGCCGAAGATAATTAGCTTGCCGCCTCGTTCGAGGCGTTCGCGCATCGCGGTGGCGGCGTTGCCGATTTTTTCCGCTTCTTCCTTGGCTACGCGCGCGCGCAAAACGGCATCGTCGCGCACTTTCATCCGGATGGAATCAGCGACCTCTGCGACAACATCGAAGGTGGCCTGCTTCTCTTTGCCGAGGAACGGATAGAGAAAGCCGGCTTCGCCGACGTCATGGCCCAATTCGCGATGCTCGAAAAAGACGTGCACCGTTTCCCAGAGCGTGTGATAGAGGACCTCGATTAATTCCTGGTGGATGAAGGGATCTTGCGTGGCGGCTGCGGCAAAATACGCGCCCTCTACCCCAGGTAACGCAAACGTCATGGCGCCGCGCTGGCGCGCTGCGTCCAGCACGGACCAGACCTCGGTATCGCCTTCGGGCGGACCGAAGCCCATGACCATGTCTTGTGCTTGCACGAGCGTTTTCAACCAGGGCGCAAAGGCGAGAGAAAGGTCAAGGGCGGGCAGCGCGCGCTTTCCCACGATCACCGGGTGCACAAATTCCACGGAGACGTGCTGCGCGTCCGTCGCGTATGGTCCCCGACCAAAAGCTAATAGTCGCCCACCCTGCAGAAAGCGCTCGGACATTTCACGGCAGGCTTGAGCCAATCGGCGGGCTTCAACGGCGAAAAAAGATTCGAGCACCTGATTGCGCGCAAGCAATCGCTGCTCAATCTGTGCCGTGAGTTCGAGCGTGGGCATGTTGCTTCCTAGCATATTCGCGGCAGAGGTTCGCCCACAAGGCGAGTTCTCCGAGAGAGAACGCTGGCCAGAACCGGGCTACGAGAATTCGCGATGCTGGTGATTGGATGAGGCTCAGAGCTTGATCGACCGCAGCCATTACTGGCTTACCTGGCTTACTCTGCTCATCTGAATGCCCTGGGGAAAGGTTAAGGGGCGCGCTGGGGAAGATCCGTGTAACTGCTTTTCCAGAAAGCGTCCACCGAAAGCGAGCCGCTTGCGAATTCACGGGCGCTGGATACGGTGCTGGCGACGAGTCCGCCGTCTGCCGAATCAAAGATGACAACGATTCCTTCAACGGAATTTACGGAGGTGGTGGCCGCGGTTGAAAATTTGCGAAAGAGCGACGCTGCGAATTCGAGCTTGGCGATTGCGGGTGTTTCCTTCGATTCGGAGGCCGGCTGCACCGTGTAGATTCTCACCGTTTTCCCGCGCAGAGGCTCCCAATCTCCCGGAAAAATGGTGGTTTCCTCGCGTGTCACGCGAAAGGTCTGGTCCTTCCCGCTGTAAGCCGATTCGTTCGGCGATTTCAGCCGCGCGGAAATTGCGTCTGGTAAGTCCAACCCGCTTCGGCGAATGTAGCCGCGCGACGCTCCGGAAATTTGCACGTGAATCCACTCGCCTTCCGCGTCGAGGAATTCGAACTCGTCATTCGCCGCGGCGGTAAACAGAACGCGTGATCCAGCCAGGGGTTTGGCGAGAACCGGCGTACCGGATTTCCGTACAATCACGAGATTCGCGGGATGTGTCTGGTTGTGTTGGATATCCTGCAAGCTTTGCAGTTCTTGATTGAGCTGTCGCGCGCGTTTTTCTTCTGCTTCGCGCTTGATGCGCAGCGGCGCGATCTCGTCTTCGCTGGAAGCGGCGGCCGCTTCCGCGGGAGCTGTTGCGTTCTTCGCAGAAGACACGGGACTTGTAATTGAACCACCAGAAAAATCCAGTTTCGGCTTGGGAGCTTGCACACTGGAGCGCGGAAGAGGAGTCAAAGGTTTTCCCCCGAGCTTGTCGCTAAGCCGGTCGAGCAAATCCAATTCCAACCTGCCATTTGAGGGCAAGACCTCGTATCCCGATTTGGATGGATCGCGATCTGCATACCACGCGGTGATTTTGGTCGTCACACGAACAATAGTGGTGTTGGGCGTATCTGACAGAACGTCAATCGAGAACTGGTAAAAAGCTCGCTCATACCGGCTGAGCGGCTGATCGCCTAGGGCGACAAAGCCGTCGACGACCGGCAGTTTCTGTCCGGCGTATGCCTGCATCACCTTCAGCGTTGATTCAACATCTTCTTTCGGTTTCGGGAAGGTACGCGCATAAGGCACCGCCTGTCCCGAAACCGTTGCGGTAATCCAAACACTAAGTAGTATTGCCAGCGCACTCGGTGCGAGAACGCGCAAAATCAGAGCCGATATCTTCACGCAGGCCGATGTCTTCACGGAAGAGTTTCCAACTGTTCGACGGGTAACCAGCCACGCTGCGATTGCGGCGTCTCCACACCGAGCCAGTGCGGCGTGACGATCACAACGACCACCTCCGTATATGCCGCCAGCTCCGCTATATTAGCCGCGGAAAGAAAGGGTGCAGCTTTCAAACGGGCGCCAGGCGCCTTCACGCGGCGCTCCACTTCGTGCCGCAGGGCGTCTACGCGATGCTCTAGATCTCGCGCTGAACTCTGCGCCGTTGCTAAGCGGCTGCTCTCATCTTCCCGCTGGCGAAGCAAACTTTGCTGCGCGAGCTCAATGCTCTCTCGGTGACGCTTCGCATCCGCCGCCTCTTGTTGTGCGGACTGAATGGCTTGCAGCCGCTCCTCAATAGCTTTGTATTCGCTGTTCTCCACGGTGCCATCCGATGCGTGCGCCACGCGGTGCGCTTTCTCCACAAATATGGCGTCAATGCGCAAACGCATGCGTTCGGGGCCGACGCTTGTGAGTACATATCGCACGGCGACGGTGCCTGTGTCCGCGCTCTCGCGAAAGTGACGCGGCGCAACGGCTTCGGTTCGGACCTTGTAGAAAACTTTGCCTGGGCCGTCCCATCGTTCAAAGAACGGAGTAGACTCCACTGTAACTGCCTCGGTCAGCGTTTTCTCCCGGTCAAACATATAGGTGCCGCGAATCGTCCGATCGTGGACGACCTCTTGCAAGACCTGGAGCGCGTCGTCGTACGAGGCCGAAAGCTCCATAACCAACCCGGCGCCAGGCAGATCGTGTTCTCTCGACCGCACCGGCGCCGCAGCTGCATAGAAGAGTGAGACAACCGCAAGCAGCCGCCCGATTTTCTTCATAAAATCCTTCGAACCAGTAGGCATGAGTGCACGACTCGCTCCCCGGGGAAGTTCTTTCCTACTCGCGCCGCGCAGATGTGTCAATCCAAAAATGGAGCAAGGACCTAGTACTTGCTGGCTGAAAGACAAGCTACACAAAAAGTTTTGCAGAAAAATAACAAAACACTTGCATAAGTTTTTTTGTAGGAGTAGATTCCGGCTCGGTTCAGGGACTTTGGGGAAATTTGTTCTCGTCTTTATTGAGAAAGAACGAGATCAAATCCTCCGAGCTGTGCTGTCTAGTTTGCGTTTCGAGCACCGCGCTTCTGCCGGGCTGCTTGCGAAATAGTGCCGCAGGTGTGTCCGCGCGCCCTGTTCCACCAATCCGTGATCGTTATTGCTAGGAATGTTTGAATTGCGAAGTCCTGGAGGCGGTATGCTCAAGCTCCCATCGCAGTTAGTAAAGCAAAGGCTTTCCTGGCTGGCTTCCTTGCTTGTCTTCGGGTTCCTGATCTTCGCTCTTATTGTCGCAGACACTCGCTCCGCATTGGCGATTCCGCCGCCATCGCTGCACACGCGTGCTATTCCCGCGTTCGCCCGCAAGTATGGGATGCCCTGCTCTGCCTGTCACGAAGCCTGGCCCAAGCTAAACAACTTCGGCCAGAACTTCAAAGACAACGGCTACCAGATGATGAACGAACGTGACGCTCCCATTTTTCAGCAAGCAGCGTACTGGCCCGTCGCGTTCCGCATCACCCCCAACTGGCACCGCGAAAGCGTCGACAAAACGGACTTGACCAATCCTGCCACGACGTTGACCACGGAGGGCCAGCTCACCACGCATGGCTTTGACCTCTCCGGGCTGGACATTCTTACCGCAGGTACGCTCATGAAAAACATTAGCTTCCTACTGGTGCCTTCCGCGGACAACCTTGGGGCGTTTCACTTCGAATCCGCCAATGTCCGCTTCGACAATCTCCTTAGCAGCAGTTGGCTTAACTTCAAGGTTGGCAAATTTGAGCTCGACAACATCATTTCCGAAAAGCGAATTCTCACGCTTTCCAATAATGGTGGCCTGTACCAGATCTATCATTTCGCTGCGGTCGGCGACATCAACGGTTTCGGTCTCGGTGATAACCAGCTCGGGGCCGAACTCTCCGGCCACTCCAAAAACGACTACACCCGGTATTCGGTTGCCCTCCTCAGCAGCAGTGACGGCAACGTCGGCCTTCCCAACGGTCACGGCTACGACACCTACCTGACGTTCAGCCAGGCATTCGAAGCTGGGAACCTCGGGCTGCAGCGGGTCGGTGCCTTTGCCTACATTGGCCGCGCTCCTACTTTCGCGACCACGACGGCTGCTAACACGGCTACTGCCGACGGCCTCGGCCAAAAATCCTTTTATCGCGCCGGGTTATACGGCCTCTGGTACATCAAAAAACTCGATTTCATGACGATGTACACACACGCCGGAGATAGCGCATTCCTTGGCACAGGCACACCAGCGTTCGCCGATCTGCCTGCGGGTGCGCGCGGGCCGATCTGGAATGGTGGCATGATCGAGACGCACTACACACTCAATCCGCAGTTTATCCTTATCAACCGATACGAGCTTATCCGGATGTCGCGTCAAGCTCTCGCGAGCAACCCCGGCAACCTCGGCGACATTGATTCTCTGACGTTCGGATATCGCTACTACCCCTACATCTCCAGCCGCGCCGGCTTCGCGTTCCACAACGAGTATTCAATCGTTCGACAGCGAGGCGTCGCACCGATTTCCTTCACCGACGTCACCAGCAGCAGCGTCTTTCTGGGCCTTGATTTTATTTTCTGAGGAAACGAGGACACTATGAGCGCACACAAAATCGCGAAGTCCCTGTTCCTCACAGCAGCAGTTCTGCTCCTTCCGCTTCTCGCCGTTGCCCAGCAGACGGAATCGCACGTGGGCACACTCACCGGCCATTCCGATGCTGGCCGGCAGCTCTACTTTCGTTTTTGTTGGGGATGCCACGGCTTTCGCGGCGATGGCAGCGGCGAGAATTGGCTCGCTGCCGGCAATTACCCTACCGAGCCCTACCTGAATATCCAGCCACGAAATTTTGACGCCGCCGTCTTTAAGTGCCGGTCAACGGCGACCGGAACTTTGCCCCTGGACCAAGACCTTTACAACTCTGTCGGACGCGGCTTCGTTATGAGCAACATGCCGTCATGGATTTCCCTCACCAACCAGCAGCGCGCCGATCTGGTTGCCTTCATCAAGAGTTTTTCGCCACGGTTCAAGAACGAAAAGCCCGGCGATCCCATTAATGTGCCCCCCGAACCTAAGCTTAGCGTCGAATCGATCAAACACGGCCAGGAGCTTTTTCAAAAGCTGGAATGCTGGAAGTGCCACGGTCCCGAAGGGCGCGGCGATGGCCCTTCCGCCTCGACCCTAACGGATAGCAATGATCAACCCATTCGTCCCTACAATTTCGCGGTAGGCTCGCGCTTTAAGTGCGGGGTATCCAACCACGACCTCTACAAGATTTTTATGACCGGTCTCGACGGCACGCCGATGCCGTCTTTCGCCGACGTCATCAAGCCTGAAGAGGCGTGGGACCTGGTGCATTTCCTACGCACGTTGCAAGTCACCCATCAGAGCCCGGAGCTTGCGTTGTGGGAATCCACCAAAGAAGGCGCCGAACAAATTGCCTCCAGAAAAGTCTACGGCACACCTACCGGTTCCGGTATCAAACAGTAGATTTACAGATGAGGATGATTCGATCAAGGAGCAATGTTCATGCGAGTAAAAGTAATCTCAATAGCAGCTGCGCTGGCGCTGATTTTTGCCGCCGTCCTGCTGCATGCCCGGGCCGGCGGTGGGACGATCAGCGGGAAAATCACATACGAAGGCACGCCAGCAAAGCCAAAACCCATAGACATGTCCAAGGAGCCAGGCTGCGCAAAGCAGCACGCCACCCCCGTTATGACGGAGACGGTCGTCACTGGCCCTAACAACAGCCTGGAAAATGTTGTGGTCTACATCTCCGCCGGTGCTCAAGACGATGCTGCGCCTAGCGAGCCCGCAACTTTCGAGCAAAAAGGTTGCCAGTACATCCCGCACGTCCTCGCCTTTCAAGTGAATCAGCAACTCAAAGTTGTCAATGACGACCAAACCTCGCACAACATTCATCCGCTCGCTAAAGTGAATCGCGAATGGAACAAATCTCAGCCTCCCGGCACGCCTCCGATCATCGACAAGTACGATAAGCCCGAATTCATCCCCGTGAAGTGCAATGTGCATCCGTGGATGCACGGCACATTCGCAGTTCTGAAGAATTCGCATCATGCGATTTCCGCACAGGATGGCGGGTTCAGTCTGCCCAATCTCCCGGCCGGTAAGTACACCGTCACTGCGTGGCATGAGTCCTACGGCGAGCAGACGCAGGAAGTGACGATTTCGGACAGCGAAACTAAAACCGTAAACTTCGCCTTCAAAGCCAAGCCGTATTAGCTGAGAGCCGCGTTCGAATCGCGGCGCAATGTGGCGGGAAGTTGGAGGCAACGCATGGGAAAACTTTTCGGCGTCGTTCTCGCGATCATCGCGATCGTCTCTGCGTATCCTATCGTCGCACACTGGTACGTTCAGCCTGTCGACATCTCCACGCACGGCCACGCTATCGACGAACAGCTCGCCGACACCATGGCCGAAGCCGGTCTTTCCTTCCTGGGCGCTCAGTTACTCCTGGCGTTTTTTGTGTGGAGATTCTCGCAGCGCAAGCCCGGCTCGAGAGTGTGGAACATCCCCGGCGGCGCCACATTAATGGTTGCCGCCGCTTTCATCCTGGTCGGGACGGAAATTCTGGCCCTGGGCGTTCTCGGGCAAAAAGCCTGGGCGAACGTCTACTTCACTCCTCCCAAGCCCGATGCCATGCAGATTCAGGCGCAAGCCGGCCAATTCGCGTTCTATTTCCGTTATCCCGGCGTCGATGGAAAGTTTGGACCGCTGCATCCGGACAAAATTGACGAAGGCAATTCGAATTTCTTTGGCCTCGACCCGGCGAACGATGTCGAGTCTCGTGACGACGTCGTCTCCGGCGAGCTGGATGTGCCGGTCAACCGGGAAATTCAGTTGCTCATGCACGCCAAAGATGTCGGACATTCCTTTTACGTCCGCGAGCTGCGCATACAACAGGACTTTGTCCCCGGTCTGGACCTCGCCGTCCACTTTACTCCGACACAAATCGGCAAATACGAAATCGTCTGCACGCAGCTCTGCGGGCTCGGGCATTACAACATGAAGGCTTATCTCAACGTGCTGTCTCAGGAAGATTTTGATAAATGGATGAAGCAGAAAATTTCGGAACAGTAGAGTCAGTCGAAGCGAATTTTACCGGCGACCGTAGTGACGGCCACAAAAAGGCTGCGCCCTTCTTATGGTGTCGCGCAAGCGCAACTTCTTCTCACAAGGGGTGAGAAAATGGAACAAACACTGCCACAGCCCGCACACGTTCACGCCCCGCCCGAGGGATTTCTCCGCAAGTACGTCTTTAGCCTCGACCATAAAGTAATCGGCAAGCAGTATTACGGGCTCGCTCTGATTGCCGTCTTCACTGGCATGGTTCTGTCATGGCTCATGCGCTTTCATCTCGTCTGGCCGAACGCAAAGATTGTTGGCCTCGACCTGATCTCCAAGAGCGGCGCTCCCGGCGGCGTTATCACGCCCGAATACTATCTCTCTCTCCTCACCATGCACGGCACGCTCATGGTTTTCTTCGTGCTGACGAATGCGCCCTTCGCCGGGTTCGGCAACTACTTCCTGCCCATCCAAATCGGCGCCGAAGACATGGCCTTTCCGCGTTTCAACATGATGTCCTTCTGGACCACCGCGGCCGCTTTTGTTGTCCTCGTACTCGCGTTCTTCATTCCAGACGGCCCCCCGATTTCCGGGTGGACAGCCTACGCTCCTCTTAGCGCCGTTGGGAGTGACGCGGGTCCCGGACTTGGCTGGGGACAAAATTTGTGGGCCATTTCCATTGGGCTCTTCTGCATCGGACAGCTGCTCGGTTCGCTCAATTTCATTGCCACCACGCTTGACCTGCGTACCAAGGGCATGACCTTGATGCGCATGCCGATATGCACTTGGGCCTGGTTCATCACGTCCTGCATCGGCTTGCTCGCATTCGCCGTGCTGCTTCCCGCGTGCCTGCTTCTGATTCTCGACCGCATGGCCGGGACGAGCTTTTTCATCCCGTCGGGTCTCGTCATCAGCGACCGCCTCCAGAATCATGCCGGCGGCTCGCCTTTGCTTTGGCAGCACCTCTTCTGGTTTTTCGGCCATCCCGAAGTCTACATAGCCATTCTTCCCGCTATGGGAATCGTCTCGCATGTGCTGGTCACCAGCATGCGCAAGCCGCTCCTCAGCGCCAAAGTCATCATCTACTCGATGATCTCGATCGGTTTCCTTAGCTACATGGTTTGGGGACACCATATGTTCGTCAGCGGCATGAACCCGTTCTCGTCGCTACTCTTCTCTTTCCCCACTCTGACGATCACGATTCCTGCCACCATCCTGACGCTCATCTGGCTGGGCAGTCTCTATGGCGCAAACATACGCATCACCGCCGCTTCGCTTTTCGCATTAGGCTTTGTGTCCATGTTCGTCAGTGGCGGTGTCAGTGGATTTTTCCTGGCGCAGCCCTCCATCGACATCTATCTTCACGCCACGTATTTCGTCGTTGGCCATTTCCACATGGTCATGGGCGTGGCCGCCATTTTCGGCATTCTGTCTGGCACGTACTTCTGGTTCCCCAAGATGACCGGCCGCATGATGAATGAAAGTCTGGGCAAACTTCACTTCTGGTTCACGTTCATCGGCACGTACTGCATTTTCATGCCGTTTCACTATTTGGGCCTGGTCGGCAACGTGCGCCGCTACGCTTCTTTCATCGATGACTTCATGCCCGCGCTGATGCCGGTGCACCGCTTTGTAACCATCGCCGCTTTAATCACCGGCGCCGCGCAATTTATTTTTCTATATAACCTCATTCACAGCCGGTTCTACGGCAAGCCCGCTTCCGAGAACCCCTGGGATGGAACTTCGCTTGAATGGAGCATTCCGTCTCCGCCCCCCTGGAACAATTTCGGCGGCAAGCATCCGGTCGTCTACCACGACCCCCATCAGTACGGAGTTCAAGGCACAAAGGGCGATTTCATAATGCAGGATTCGCCGGAAATCGCTACGGGATAAGAAGGTAATAAAATCATGTCCGCCACAACCATAGTCACGACCACCGTATCGAAAATCCCAGCTCCCACACGTGCATACGGCCATGTTGAGGCGTCTCGCAGCGGAATCTGGGTGGGAATTTTCGCGATCATAATGTCGTTTGCCGCCCTCACCAGCGCCCTGCTGGTGCGCCAAGGATCGGGCGAATGGTCGCACATCGTCCTCCCATCCATTCTCTACGCCAACACGGCTACGTTGCTGCTGAGCAGCTTCACCATGGAAATGTCGCGCCGCGCCCTCGCAAGGTCCGCCGGTGTTTCGGCTTGGATCGGCATAACCTTGCTTCTGGGATTGTCTTTCGTCGCTGGACAATATCTAGCTTGGCGCCACTTGGCCGCGCAGGGACTCTACCTGGCCACCAATCCCAACAGCTCGTTCCTATACGTATTCACCGGAATGCACGCGCTTCATCTTCTTGGCGGCATCGCCGTGCTCGCCTATCTGCTTGGCCGCGTCATCGGGGGCCACACCTCTCTTCGCCACCACCTGCTCGATAACACCGCGGTCTACTGGCATTTTATGGGTGGTCTCTGGCTTTATCTGCTTTTTGTCATTAGCAGCAGGCTCTGAGTCCAAGGGGAACAAACGTGAGCGAAATCGACATAGCCATGCACAGCCACGCAGGCGAGTTGGCGGAGGGCTCTCCCTACCACATCCCCTCGCGCAAGCTCACCATGTGGCTGTTTATCATCTCGGACGCCATCACATTCGGCGCTCTCCTCTTTGGCTACGGGTATCTGCGAACGGCCAGTAACGACTGGCCAACACCTTTCAAGTTCAATCCCAGCATTCTCAATGTCATGATCATGACGGTTGTGCTGATCACCAGCAGCCTGACCATGCTCGGAGCAGTGGACTCCGCGAAAGTCGGCAACAAGGCCAAGACCAGGCGCTTTCTTTGGTCCACTATTCTGCTCGGCGCCATTTTCGCCGGGCTCCACATCCGCGAATGGTTCGGCTTGATCGACGAAGGTGTCCGCCTGTTTCAAAACCCGTGGGGCTCGCCATTGTTCGGCGCGACGTTCTTCGCGATCACGGGCCTGCACCTTCTGCACGTTATATCCGGCGTTGTGGCTTTAGCGGTTATTTCGCGCGGCTTCTCTCGCGGCTGGCTTACGGCTGGTCACGTTGAGACTACCGGGCTTTATTGGCACTTCGTGGACCTAGTGTGGATGTTCGTGGTGCCCTTGGTGTACTTGCTTAATATTTCTAAATAACGACGGAGACAAGAAATGGCCGGTTCCGCAGCGTCAAAAGGTTCCCCAACATCAAAAAACGTCATCGTTAAGTATCTGCCGGTGTATTTTGTTTTGCTGGCTATTGCCGCCCTCCAGGTATTTCTCGCCTACCAGCATTTTTCTATTGGCTCGCTCCTCGCCATCCTTCTCGCGCTTGCAGTTTGCGGCGGGGCGCTCGCGGTCATGTACTTCATGCATCTTGCGGAAGAGCGTCGCAGCCTCTTCTTGACGCT
>WNFL01081543.1_pt1 | contig 39205 bp, 37 predicted proteins | sample 5400361 | NCBI WGS metagenome assembly WNFL01 (sample SAMN13153351, study PRJNA577476) | soil metagenome | isolation source: 40 cm soil on Douglas fir-dominated hillslope | place: USA:California | collected 2013-09-17
CATCGACGGCAAGCCCGTCACGTTCAAGATGATGAGCGAGGACGACCAGGCCGATCCCAAGGTCGGCACCACCGTCGCGCAGAAGCTCGTGGACGCCAAGGTCGCCGCGGTGATCGGCCACCTCAACTCGGGCGTGACCATTCCCGCCTCCGAGATCTACAACAAGGCCGGCATCCCGGTGATCTCCGGCTCGGCCACCAACCCGAAGCTCACCGAGCGCGGGCTGAAGACCGTGTTCCGCACCGTCGGGCGCGACGACCAGCAGGGCCCCGCGATCGCCTCCTACGTCGCCAACGAGCTGAAGGCGAAGAAGGTCGCGATCGCCGACGACAAGACCGCGTACGGCGAAGGGCTTGCCGACGAAGTCGAGAAGACGCTGAAGGCCGCCAAGGTCACCATCGTCGGGCGCGAGCGCACCAACGACAAGGAAACCGACTTCAAGGCGATCCTCACCAAGGCGGCCCGCTCATCAAGCAGGCTCGCGAGCTGGGCATCAAGGCCGTGTTCGCGTTCGGCGACGGCGCGTGCACCGACGAGATGGGCAAGCTCGCCGGGCAAGCGGCCGAGGGCATGGTGTGCTCGCAGGCGGGGCTCCCGCGTGAAGCCGCCAGCAAGGAATTCGTGGACGCGTACAAGGCGAAGTACGGCGAGATCAAGCAGTACGCGCCGTATTTCTACGACGGCACGATGGCGATGATCGAGGCGATGAAGAAGGCCAACTCGGTCGATCCCGCCAAGTTCGCGCCGGAAATCTTCAACGTGACGTTCACGGGCGCCACCGGCAACGTCGCATTCGACGCCAAGGGCGACCGCAAGGACGCCGAGATGACGATCTTCAAGCTGCAGGGCGGCAAGGTCGTCCCGGTGGCGATCGTGAAGAACGGGGTCTCGACGCCGTTCAAGATGGACGCGGCGCCGGCCCCCGCAGCCGCACCGGCTGCGCCCGCCGCGCCCGCAGGACAAGAAGCCAACAAGGGAGATGCGAAGCCCGCCGAAGCCAAAAAAGAAGAAGCCAAAAAAGACGAGAAGAAGAAATAAAAATACAGCGGGGCCACCCGCTTCGATGAACGGCACCTCCGGGTGCCGTTTTTTTTGCTGCGCCGGAGTGATGCGGGCGAAAGGCTTTGGAAGCGCAGATGAACGCAGATGTAGCGCAGATGAACGTACCCCGATAAGGCTAGGCAAGTCCGCGGCGCCATTTCATCCGGATCGAACCGCCTGGTTTTGACGTACGTTCATCTGCGTGCTTTTATCTGCGTTCATCTGCGTCCACGATCTAACCCCGGTGTGCCGGGCAAATTAAGTAGAATCGGGCCGTGGACATCTTCCTGCAGCAGGTGGTCAACGGACTCACGCTGGGATGCGTGTATGCCGTGGTCGCATTGGGCTACACGATGGTCTACGGCATCATCCAGCTCATCAACTTCGCGCACGGCGAGGTGGTGATGATCGGCTGCATGACCGCCTTCTCGGTGATCGTGGCGCTGGCGCCCTCCGGGATGCCCCCGCTCCTCATCGTCACCCTGGGCACGCTCGTGGCCGTCCCGGTATGCATGGCCGTGGGCTACGTGGTCGAGCGGGTAGCCTACCGGCCGCTGCGCAACGCGCCGCGCCTCGCGCCCCTCATCACCGCGATCGGCGTGTCGATCGTCCTGCAGCACCTCGCGCTCCTGGTGTGGAGCCGCAACATCATCGCCTTCCCGCAGATCATCGAGTTGAAGCTCTACCACCTCGGCGGCTCCGACGCGAGCGCGGCGATCAGCAACGTGCAGATCGCGATCATCGTCGCTTCCGTGGTGCTGATGGCCGGGCTCCTCGTGCTGGTGCATCGCACCAAGATCGGGATCGCGATGCGCGCGACCTCGCAGAATCCCCAGATCGCGGGCCTGATGGGCGTGGACATCAACAAGGTGATCTCGATCACGTTCGTGATCGGCGCGGCGCTGGGCGCCATGGCGGGCGTGATGGTCGGGACCTACTACGGCATCGCGCACTACCAGATGGGATTCATCCTCGGGCTGAAGGCGTTCTCCGCGGCGGTGCTGGGCGGCATCGGCAACCTCGCGGGCGCGGTGCTGGGCGGGATCCTCATGGGATTGATCGAGGCGCTCGGAGCGGGCTACATCGGCGACTTCACCAACGTGTGCGCCCTCGACCAGTTCCTTCCCGGGTTCAGCGACGTGTGCGCCGCGAGCCCGGAGTCGAGCCTGTTCGGCAGCAACTACAAGGACGTCTACGCCTTCATCGTCCTCATCATGGTGCTGGTCTTCCGCCCGCAGGGCCTCCTCGGCGAGCGCGTCGGCGACCGGGCCTAGTCATGCGTTATCGAGTGATCCACGTGAAAAGCTTTGGAAACGCAGATGAACGCAGATGTAGCGCAGATGAACGTACCCCTGACTGCGGAAGAGCTGAATCGATTGTCGGGTACTGTCATCGGGGCCGCGCAAAAGGTCAGCTCGACTTTGGGGTACGGGTTCCTCGAAAAGGTGTACGAGAACGCCCTTTGCCTGGAGCTTCGAAAGCGTGGCATCGAAGCATTCCAGCAATTTCCGTTGCAGGTCAGGTACAACGGCGTGGTCGTCGGAGATTACATCCCGGACTTGATAGTCGAGGGATCACTGATCGTCGAGATCAAGGCGGTCGCCAGCATCGAGAAGGTCCATCGCCAGCAGTGCCTGAACTATCTGCGCGCGTCGAATTTGAGGCTAGGCCTTTTGCTGAACTTCGCTCATGCCCATCTGGAGATTGGCCGCGTCGTATTTCGCCTTTGAAGTACGTTCATCTGCGCTACATCTGCGTTCATCTGCGTTTCCAAAGCCTTTCGTGACCATGGGCACGCTGGCTGACATCAGGAAGAACCCCGCCGCCAAATGGATCGGCATAGGGCTGATCGCAGTGGCACTGATCGCGCTGCCCTTCGTCCTGGCCATGGCCGGTACCGCCTGGGTGAGAATCACGAACCTGGCGATTCTCTTTGTCTTGCTGTCCCTCGGCCTGAATATCGTCGTGGGATTCGCGGGTCTTCTCGATCTGGGCTACATCGCGTTCTATGCGGTGGGCGCGTATGTCTACGCCCTGCTCGCGTCGCCGCATTTCAATTTGCACCTGCCGTGGTGGGCGATCCTGCCGATCGGCGCCGCGGTCGCGTGCTTCTTCGGCGTGATCCTCGGCGCGCCGACGCTCAAGCTGCGCGGCGACTACCTCGCCATCGTCACGCTCGGTTTCGGCGAGATCGTGCGCATCTTCCTGAACAACCTCTCCGAGCCCTTCAACCTCACCAACGGCCCCAAGGGCCTCACCACCATCGATCCGATCCGCGTCGCGGGGATCGATTTCGCCAACACGTCCAACGTGATCGGCCTCGCGTTCTCGGGGACCATCAAGTATTACTACTTCCTGCTCGCGGTCCTGCTGGTCGTGATCGTGATCAACCTGCGCCTGCAGAATTCGCGCATCGGCCGCGCGTGGGAGGCGATCCGCGAAGACGAGCTCGCCGCGCGCTCCATGGGCATCAACACCCGCAACATGAAGCTCCTCGCCTTCGCGATGGGCGCCTCGTTCGGCGGCGTCGCGGGCGGCATGTTCTCCTCGATCCAGGGCTTCATCAGCCCGGAGAGCTTCATCCTCACCGAGAGCGTGATGGTGCTCTCGATGGTCGTGCTGGGCGGCATGGGCAACATCTGGGGCGTGATCCTGGGCGCGATCCTGCTCTCCTTCGTGCCGGAGATCCTGCGCTACACCGTGGAGCCGGTGCAGCGCATGGTCTTCGGGCGCTCGATCATCGACCCCGAGGTGATCCGCATGCTGCTCTTCGGGCTGGCGATGGTGCTGATGATGCTTTTCCGCCCCGCGGGGCTGCTGCCCTCGCCGGTGAGGAAGCGCGAGCTGGCGGTGCCGAAGAATGGCTGAGATCTCGCCCGCGGCCGCGCACGCGAGCGCCTTCCTCGAGGTCGAGCGCATCACCAAGCGCTTCGGCGGCCTCACCGCGCTCTCCGAGGTCTCGTTCTCGATCGCGAAGGGCGAGATCTACGGCCTCATCGGCCCCAACGGCGCGGGCAAGACCACGCTCTTCAACGTCCTCACCGGCATCTATCGCCAGGACGAGGGCCGCTTCCGCTTCCAGGGCGCGCAGCTCAAGGACGCCACGCCCGACCGCATCGCGCGCCTCGGGATCGCGCGCACCTTCCAGAACATCCGCCTCTTCAACAATCTCTCCGCGCTCGAGAACGTGATGATCGGGCGCCATGTGCGCACGCGCGCGGGGGTCTTCGGCGCCATCCTGCGCGGCCCGGGCACCCGGGCGGAGGAGCGCGCCATCGAGAAGCGCGCCCACGAGCTCCTCGAGTACGTGGGCATCGGCCAGCGCGGCAACGAGCTCGCCAAGCACCTGTCCTACGGCGACCAGCGCCGCCTGGAGATCGCGCGCGCGCTCGCCACCGAGCCGCGCCTCCTCGCGTTGGACGAGCCCGCCGCCGGCATGAACGCGACGGAAAAGGTGGAGCTGAGGAAGCTCCTGGAGGCGATCCGCAAGGACGGTGTCACCATCCTCATCATCGAGCACGACGTGCGTCTCGTGATGGGCCTGTGCGACCGCGTGCTGGTGCTCGACTATGGACGCAACATCGCCGAGGGCCTGCCGCGCGACATCCAGAAGGATCCCAAGGTGATCGAGGCCTACCTCGGCGCGCCGCGCGAGGCGCCCCCGGCTTCAGGATTGCCGGGGCAGGCCCCGAGTTCAGGATTGCCGGGGCAGGCTCCGCCGGAATGAGCCTCCTCGCCCTCGAGCAGCTGCAGGTTTCCTATGGCGGCATCCGTGCGGTGAAGGGCGTCGATCTCACGGTGGAACCCGGCGAGCTGGTCTGCCTCATCGGCGCCAATGGCGCGGGCAAGACCACGACGCTGCGCGCGGTGACCGGCCTCGTGCGCGCGGCGGGCGGGCGCATCGTCTACGACAGCGCCGAGATCGCGGGGCTGCGCGTGCACGAGATCGCACGCCGCGGCCTGGCACTCGTCCCCGAGGGGCGCGGGGTCTTCGCGCAGCTCACCATCGAGGAGAACCTCGCGATGGGCGCCTATGCGCGCTCCGACAAGGCGGCGGTGGCGGCGGACATGGAGCGCGCCTACGCGCTCTTTCCCCGGCTGAAGGAGCGCCGCCGCCAGACCGCGGGCACGCTCTCCGGCGGCGAGCAGCAGATGCTCGCCATCGCGCGCGCCCTCATGGGGCGGCCCAAGCTCCTCCTGCTCGACGAGCCGAGCATGGGCCTGGCACCCCTCATGGTCGAGAAGATCTTCGAGGTGATCCGCGCGATCGCCGCGGAAGGGGTTACCCTCCTCCTGGTCGAGCAGAATGCCCGTCTCGCGCTCGAGGTGAGCCACCGCGGCTACGTGCTGGAGGGCGGCGTGGTCGCCATCAGCGGCGAGGCGCGCGCGCTCCTGGGCGATCCGCGCATCCGCGAGGCGTACCTCGGCGAATAGGATTACAGCTGAAAAACGGCGAAGTGATGGGGCTCACAGACGGCGCGCGCCGCGCGACGCACAATGGCTCCTGCCCGATCTTCGGGGCGGCGAGGATTTCAGGAAAAGAACTCCGGTGATGATCCGAACCACGCGCGGCGTCCTCGGGACGCTCGGCGCCGCCATTCTTCTTGGCGCCCTGGTCTTCCTCTTCGTGAAGACGGCGGGCATCGACTTCAAGCACGATTCCACGGCGTTGAGCCTGCTACGCGAGATGAAGGACTTCGACGCGCACTGGGACGACGACGCCGTGCGCGTCTCCAACGATCTGAGGGGCGCCGCGGCGCCCCAGGCCGACTTCGCCGCGATGATGGGCCGCATCCTGCAAGAGCTCGACCGCCTCGCGACGCGCGAGCCGCTGAGGAAGGAGCTCGCGCAGGTTCGCGCGAGCCTCGCGCAAAAGGAGGCCGCCTACAAGGCGCTGCGCGAGGCGCACCAGCGCGCGAGCGCGGCCGGGCACGCCATGGACGAGTCGCTGCGCGGCGTGGAGCAGCTGGCCAACGCGCGCTCCGGCTCGCACCCCGCGCATGCGCTCGCGGGCATCGCCGCCATCGCCGAGCAGCTGCGCGCCGACATCCCGCGCCGCCTGGAAACCTTCAAGTCGCGCGCGCCCGCCATGGAGCAACGCCTTGCCGTGATGCGCGCCGCCGCGCTGGCGGGCGACGCGCCGCTGGGCGAGGCCTGCGCGTCCGCCGAGAAGGCCGGCCGCGCCTTCCTCGCCGCGCGCGCGGCCGAGGCCGAAGCGTTCAGCAAGTTCTCGTTCTTGACGCTCGGCGGGCGCATCGACCTCACCGCACGCACGCTTTCCAGGTCGATCGACGACTCGCTCGACGACAAGGAGCGCTGGCGCGTATACCTCTTCGCCTACGCGCTGGCGCTCGTCATCGCCACCGGGGCTCTCGCCACGCGCGTGGCCGCCGCGCAAGGCGAGCTGCGCCGCGCCAACGAGGAGCTCGAAAGGCGCGTCTCGGAGCGCACTCACGACCTCTCGCTCACCCTGAAGCGCCTGCAGGAATCCGAAGCGCAGCTGGTGCAGTCGGAGAAGATGTCGTCCCTGGGCCAGATGGTCGCGGGCGTCGCGCACGAGATCAACACGCCGCTTTCCTACGTGAAGAACAGCGTCGCCACGGCGCGCGACAGCATGCCGCACCTGCGCGAGGTGCTCTCCGAGGCCGAGAAGCTGCTCGCCATCCTGCGCTCGGACGCGCCCGGCGAGGCCGACCTGCAGGCGAGCTTCAACGAGCTCGACCGGCGCCTCGCGCGCCTTCGCAAGGACCACGTCCTCGAGGACCTCGACGCGCTCACCCGCGACGGTCTGCACGGCATCGAGCAGATCGTCGACCTGGTGCAGAACCTGCGCAACTTCTCGCGGCTCGACCGCAGCAAGGTCGCGAGCTTCAACGTGAACGAAGGCGTGCGCGCGACACTCCTCATCGCCAAGCCGTCGCTGCGCAAGATCGACGTCGAGCGCCACCTGGGCGATCTGCCTTCCATCACCTGCTCGCCCTCGCAGGTGAACCAGGTGCTGCTGAACCTCGTGAACAACGCCGCGCAGGCCATGGACAAGCCGCGCGGGCGCATCGCCATCACCACGCGGCCCGCCGGAGCCGGCGCGATCGTGATCGAGGTGCAGGACAACGGCAAGGGCATCGCCGCCGACGCCCTGCCGCGCGTCTTCGACCCGTTCTATACCACCAAGGAAGTCGGCAAGGGCACGGGCCTGGGCCTTTCCATCGCCTACAAGATCGTCACGCAACACGGCGGGCGCATCGAGCTGAGGTCCACGCCCGGCGAGGGCACGATCGTCACCGTGACGCTGCCCGTGAATCCGCCTGCCGAGCTCGCGTCGATCACCGAAGCCGAAGCCCAGAGGGCCGCATGAGCGAAGCGCGCCGCATCGGCAAGTACGAGATCCAGTCGCTGATCGGAAAGGGCAGCTCCGCCGGCGTCTACTCGGGTCTCGACGGCGACAAGCCGGTCGCGCTGAAGATCGCCAACCCCGCCACCCTTCCGCCCGCCACGCTCGCCCGGCTGCGCGAGGCGCTGCCCGCGCTCGCGCGCGTGCGCCATCCGGCGATCGCGACGTTCATCGACCTCATCGACACCGACAAGGTGATCTGCATCGTCTCCGAGCGCGCCGAGGGCGAGCCGCTCACCGTGCTGCTCAAGGACGGCAAGCGCCCCGACCTCCGGCAGACGTGGGAGATCGCGCGCCAGGTCCTCGAAGCGGTGGAAGCGGCGCACGCGCGCGGCGTCTTCCACGGCGACCTGAAGCCCGCCAACGTGATCGTCGACAGGCAGGGGCGCGTCAAGCTGACCGATCTCGGCGTGCACACGCTGGTGGCGAATGCGATCTCGCCTTACATGGCGCCGGAGCAATTCACGGGCGAGGCCACCGACGCGCGCACCGACATCTACCAGGCCGGCGCGATGGTCTATCACCTCGTCACCGGCAAGGCGCCGTTCGGCGGCGCGCGCGAAGAGATGATGCATCGCATCGCGCAGGAGCGGCCGACGGACCCTTCGTCGATGGTCGACAAGCTCGCGTGGCAGCTCGACTGGGTGATCCAGCGCGCGCTCTCCAAGGACCCGATGGATCGCTTCGGCACGCCGCGCGAATTCATGGATGGCTTGCGCCTCGGCTTGCAGGACTCCATCGGCACGCCGCTTCCCGTACCCGCGCCCGCCCCGGCGGTGGAAAAGAAGCCGCCCGCTGCGCCGCCGGCCGCCGCCGCGCCCGCACCGCTGGCGAAGTCCGCACCCGCGGCGCAAGCGAGGGCACCTGCCGCGCCGCCAGCGCAAAGCGCGGCGGCGCGACCCGCGGAGCCGAAGCCTGCGGCGGCGGCGCCGAAGGCTGCGCTCGCGCTCTCGCCCAAGCCCGAGGACGCGCCGGTGAAGCTCTCCGACAAGGCGAAGCTCCTCATCCCGGTGCCCATCGACGAGCCCGCGGTCGATAGCGAAGAAGCGCGCCTGCGCGTCCTTTTCGTCGACGACGACGAGCGCGTCCTCAACGCGCTGCGCGCCCTCTTCCGCAACGACTACGAAGTCTTCGGCGCGGCGAGCGGCGCCGAAGGCCTCGAGCTCGCCAAGCGCGAGCGCATTCCCATCGTGGTGAGCGACCAGCGCATGCCGGGCATGAGCGGCGTGGAGATGCTGCGCGAATTGCGCAAGGCCGTGCCGCAGACGGTGCGTCTCCTCCTCACCGGCTATTCCGACCTCGCGGCGCTGGTGGGCTCGATCAACGAGGGCGAGGTGTTCCGCTTCATCCGCAAGCCCTGGGACAACGACGAGATTCGCGCGACCCTCGCCGAGGCCGCCGCCGCCGCGGAAAAGCTCGCGAAGCGCGCCCCCGCGCCTCCCACCGCCGCGGCGCCCTCGCCACGCACCGCGGGCTCCCTTCTCGTGATCGACCCGGGCCAGAGCCTCGCCAAGGGCCTCGAGCGGCTGTTGGCCGGCGAGGCGGTGGTGCAGCTCGTCTCCACCGTGCCCGAGGCGGCGAAGCTCCTGCAGGCCCGGGAATACGCCGCGATCGTGGCGGACATGCGCGCCGGCCGGGAAGACCTGGTGAAGCTCTTCCGCGTGGTGAAGGCGAAGCGCCCGGGCACGCTTTCCATCCTCGTCGCCGAGGAGCCCGACGCGGACCTCGTGGCCGAGCTCATCAACCAGGCGCAGATCTACCGCTTTCTCGCCAAGCCCATCGACGGCAAGGTGCTGCGCTCGCACGTCGCCGCGGCGCTGCGCCACTACGCGGAATTCAAGCAGGGCGCGAAGAAGCCCTCAGGCCTCGCCCAGAACGTCGGAGCGCTGCCCGGAGGACTTGTCTCGAGCACCGCTTAGCCAGCGTTCGAGCGCGGGCGCGGCCATCGGGCGCGCGAAGAGGTAGCCCTGCGCCTCGTCGCAGCCGAAGCGGCGCAGCTCAGCGAGCTCGTGCTCGGTCTCGACGCCTTCGGCCACCACCGTGAGCCCGAGGTTGTGGCCGAGCTCGATCGTCGAGCGCACGATGGCGGCGTTCCTGCGGTCGGCTTCCATGCCGCTCACGAAGGCGCGGTCGATCTTCAGCTCGTTCACCGCGAGCTGCTTGATGTAGGCGAGCGACGAGTAGCCGGTGCCGTAATCGTCGATCGAGGTGGCGATTCCCAGCTCGCGCAGCTTCCTCAGCGTCGACTGGGCGCTCAACGGATCTTCCATGAGCGCGCTCTCGGTGATCTCGAGGCAGAGCATGCCCGCGGGAAGCTCCTCGGCCGCGAGCCCCGCGGATACCAGGCTCACCAGCGCGTCGCCGTCCTGCAGGTCGCGCGCCGAGACGTTCACGCACATGCGGATGCGCAGCCCGGTACGCTCCCAGACGCCGCACTGCTCGATGGCGCGCCCCAGCACCCAGCGCGTGATGGCGCCGATGTAGCCGGTCTGCTCGGCGAAGGGAATGAATTCGGCGGGCTCGACGAAGCCGCGCGTCGGGTGGCGCCAGCGCACCAGCGCCTCCACCGAGGTGACGCGGCTCTCCGCGAGGTTCATCTTCGGCTGGTAGTGCAGCACCAGCTCGCCCGCGTCCACCGCGCGGCGCAGCTCTCCCAGCAGCGTGAGGAAGCCCTGGCGGCGCACGTCGTGGCTCGGGTCGTAGATCGAGAAGCGCGACTTGGTGCGCTTGGCCTCGTACATGGCGACGTCGGCCGCGCGCAGGAGCGCGCTCGCGTCCTCGCCGTGCTCGGGGAAGCGCGCGATGCCGATGGACGCCGTCATGTCCATGGACTGCCCGTCGATCACGAACGGCTCCTCGAGCGCCCGGTGGATCTTCTCGGCGACCACCTTCGAGTTCTCCGCGTTGCCGGTGGCGAGCAGCACCGCGAACTCGTCGCCGCCCAGGCGCGCGATCACGTCGGAGTCGCGCAGCGCCCGCCTCACGCGCAAGCCCACCTCGCGCAGCGCCTGGTCGCCCACCGGGTGGCCGAGCGTGTCGTTGATGGCCTTGAAGCGGTCCATGTCGAAGAGGAGGACCGCGATCGGCGCCTCGCCGCGCTTGGCGATGCGCGTGGCCTGGTCGAGCTGCTCATTGAACATCGCGCGGTTCGGCAGGCCGGTGAGCCCGTCCTCGTAGGCGAGGCGCAGGATTTCCTTTTCCCGGCTGACGATGCCGTCCAGCATGTGGTTGAAGCTCACCGCGAGCTGGCCGATCTCGTCCTTGTGCTCGACCTGCACGTGGCGCGTGTAGTCGCCCTGCTGCACGCTCCTCGCGGCCTCGACGAGGCGATGCACGGGCCGCGTTATGCTGCGCGCGATGAAGAGGCTTCCCGCGACGAGAATGACGAGCCCGGCCAGGGTCAGCCAGAAGAAAGACGCGCTGATGCGCTTGAAGGGGGCGAGGCCGATCACCAGCGGCTTCTGCAGGATCGCGACGATGCGCTTGTCGGGGCGCGATTCGAGCGGCGTCACGCGTGTCTCGTATTCCTCGCCGCCCAGCTCGATCTCGTGCACCTTGGCCGACATTCCCTCGTCGCCGGAAAACGCCGCGAGCAGCGCCTCGCGCAGCGCCGGCGGCAGCGTCGAGGCGTGCAGCCGCCACGCGCTCGCCGGCATCCAGCTCGCGAACGAGACCTCGAGGCCGGTCAGCTGGTTCAGGTCCTTGGCGACGCGGTCGTCGACTTCGAAGGCGAGGCCCACCCACGCCATGGGCTCGGGCGCCAGCACCGGCACGACCACGAGCTGGTAGAGCTTGCCTTCGCGGATCACCACCGAAGAGGCCTTGCCCTCGACCGCCGCGATGCGGATGAGGTCGGGAAATGCGAACGACTTGCCCGGGCGCTCGGGGTCGAGCGTGTCCGCGCGCACCACGTTCTCGAGCGACGCGAGGGTCATCACGTTGGCGCCCACGCGCGCGCCGTGGTTGCGCAGCACCGAGAGGATGGTGCCGGTGTCGTTGGAGGCGATCGCCTGGCGGAAGGCGAAATCGGCCGACAGGATGCCGGCGCCCTGCTCGAGGCGCGCCTGGTTCTGCGCGAGGAGCTGCTTGAAGACGCGCTCGCCCTGCTCGAGCTCCTGGTCGATGGTCTGGCGCGCGATCTGCGAGTTGGCCTGGATCACGAGGAAGGCGCCCAGGCCCTGCACCAGCACCAGCAGCGCCACGAAGAAAAGGACGATGCGCGCGCCGAGGCTGCTCAGCTTGATCGCGCCGCCCTGCGGCCCGATGGGCTTGGCGCCCATCAGTACTTCACGCGGTCGAGCGGCGGCTTGTACTTCGCCTTGCGCGGCGCGACGTCCAGCGTGAAGGCGACCGCGGCCGGGGCCGCGTCGAGCACGAACGCGCGTGGCGTGCCGGGAGCGCGTTGCTGCGGATGCCATGGGTGGAGCTCGTAGCTGCCGACGGGAACATCGCGCAGGCGCGCGATGCCGCCGGCATCGGTCTTGGCGAAGTAGGGCGTCGGCACCACCAGCACGTAGCCGATCATCCAATCGTGGATGTTGCATCCCAGCGTCACGACGCCGGGCTTGTCGAAGAGGATCCCGCCGGGCGACTTTCCCGAGTAGAGCTTGATCTCGAACGACTTGGCCGGCGAGAACGAGTAGACGTGGTGCTGGATCGGATCGCGATTGGGAAAGGTCGCCACGGTGCCGGCCTGCAATACCGTGACATAAGGCACGAACTCGCGATCCACCTGCTCGATCGCCACTGTCTTGTTGCGCGCATCCGCCGCGCCGACGGCGGGTATGGCGTACACCGCGGCGTCGGCGACGGGCTGGCCCTGCGCGTCGCGCACCTGCGCCTCCACCGCCGCCGCGCTCGCCGCACGCGGCCACGCGAATGCGACGGGAACCATCAGGGAGGCGGCGAGTCTGGACATCGTCATCGAGCTAATGGAGACTGGCGCGGAGTTTGGGTCGTTCATTCTAGTCGTGGGAGCCCGTTGTGCGTGAATTACCCTCGAAACGCAGTGCCCGTCGCACCCTCGCGGTGCTGGCGGCGCTGGCGATCGGTGAATCGGGCGCGCAGCAAGTGGAGGATCCCTTCAGCATCGGCGAATCGCTCGCGCGCGGCCGCTTGACCCTCGAGCTGCGCCCGCGCTACAACCGCATCGAGGAGAGCAGCTATCCCGCGGTCACCGAAGGCGGCACGGTGCGCGCCACCGCGGGATGGCGCTCCGCCCCCTATCGCGGCTTGCGCTTCACGCTCGAGGCGATCCACGCCGATCACCTCGGGCGCAAGAGCTTCAACGACGACGCGGCGCTTTTCGCGACGAGCCCTTACCCGTTGCTGCCCGACCCGCGCTACAGCGGCGTGAACCAGGCGCATGTCGAGTACGCGGGGCTCGAGGGCCTAAACCTTCGCCTCGGCCGGCAGATCGTGCGCGTCGACAACCAACGCTGGGTGAGCGACAACGACTTCCGCCAGATCCCGCAGGTCTTCGACGGAATCTGGCTCGTGCACACCGGGATCGAGAATACCGAGCTCGCCGCGGCGCGCTACTGGCGAGTGCGCGACACCTCGGGCGTCACGTCGAGCTTGCGGCTTTCGATCCTGCGCGCGGCGTGGAATCCCGTCGCGGGACACTCGCTTTCCGCGTACGGGTATCTCCACGGCGAGGCGCAGAACGGCGCCTTCACCGGCTTCGCGGATAGCTCCTATCGCGTCGTCGGCGCGAAGGCCGATGGGGCCTGGCGCGCGTTCGGCTCGATCGAGGTTCCCTACCTCGTCGAGTACGCGCGGCAGCGCCCTTACGCGGACGGCGACTCGCGCATCGACGCCCGCTACTGGCGCGCGGGCGCGGGCCTGGCCGGCGCCGCGTGGACCGCGCGCTGCGACCAGGAGGTGAAGGGCAGCAATGCCGGTCGCTACGGCCTGCAGATGCCGCTCACCGACTTCTACGCGTTCAATGGATGGACCCTGCACTTCTTCAATACGCCGCGCCAGGGATTGCGCGACCGCTGGCTCACGCTGCGCTATGCGCTCGGCGGCGCGACGCTTTACGGCGAAACGCATCGCTTCCACTCGGATTACGGCGGCATCGACTTCGGGCGCGAGAACGATGTCGGCATTACCTACACCGTGAACGAAAACATCGTGGCGCGGCTCCAACATGCACGTTACGACCCCGGCGCGGCGACCCCGGACCCGACGATCCGCAAGACCTGGCTCAGCGTCTCGTACACCTACTGATGGCTGCTCTCTCCAAGATCGAGCTCGAAGACCTGCGCCGCGCCAAGGATATCCTCGAGAATCCCGGCCTTGCGGCGAAGCTCTCCGCGCTCGCGGGCGCGCCGATCGAGAAGGGCATGAAGATGCTGCCCCGGAGCTGGCAGAAGAGCGTGCATGGCGCGACCGAGAAGGCGCTCATGAAGGCGCTCGACATCGCGGTGCGCACCCTGGGCGAGAGGCAGCTCTCGTCTTCGTCCTCCAACAAGCTGCACAAGCTCGCGGTGGCGGCTTCCGGCGCGATCGGGGGGGCCTTCGGCATCGCGGCGTTGAGCATCGAGCTGCCGGTCTCCACGGGGCTCATCCTGCGCTCCATCGCCGACATCGCCGCGAGCGAGGGCGAGAACCCCAAGTTCATCGACACCAAGCTCGCCTGCCTCACCGTGTTCGCGCTCGGCAGCCCCAGGGATTCGCGCGACGACGCCGCGGAATCGGGCTATTTCGCGGCGCGCTCGGCGCTCGCGAGCGCGGTGACCGAGGCCTCGAAGCACCTCGCGCAGAAGGGCCTCGCGAAGGGGACCAGCCCGGCGCTCGTGCGCCTGGTGGGCCTCATCAGCGCGCGTTTCGGCATCGTCGTTTCCGAGAAGACGGCGGCCCAGCTGATCCCGGTGATCGGCGCGGCGGGCGGCGCGCTCATCAACACCATCTTCATCGGCCACTACCAGGACATGGCTCGCGGCCACTTCATCGTGCGCCGCCTGGAGAAGATCCACGGCGCCGAGCCGGTGCGGATCGCGTACGAACGGCTCTAGCCGGCTACTTGAGCGGCCTCATGAAATCCTGCACCGCGAGCGCGCCGATCCTGCGGCCCATCGCTTCGCCCACTTGCGTCGAATTGCGGTAGTGGATGCCGCCCCAGATGCGGGCGTTGTCGACCTCCTGCACGTAGTCGGAGATGCGCGTCCAGCGGTGCGTCACGCCGGGCGCCGTCGGGCTCGTCATCGTGATCGGCGCGACTTCGCCCTTGCCGAACTGCGCCTCGAGCACTTCGCCGATCGCCCCTGCCGTGATGCAATGCGCGCACGGGTACTCGGGATGCAAGGGCGTGTCGACCAGGGGCACCCATTCCGGATCGAGAGCCGTCGCCTCGTTGCCGTTCAGGTCGGCGTTGCGGACCGCCGTGATCGGTCGCCAGAAATGGTGCGCGTATTTCGCGTCGAACACCGCGACGAAGGCATCCGACGCGGCCATGTTGACGAGCGCGAAGAGGCGCGCGTTGTCGACCAGGCTCAACGGATTGGATAGCGCCAGCGAGCGCACCACCGGGTTCCAGCTCGGCGCGCCGACCACGGTCCAGAAGCGCGCGGCCTCGGTCTGCTGCGCGCTGCGCTTGGCGCTTTGCCGGGCTCCCACGTCCTTCACCTCGTTATAGTCGCGCGCCCACTCGGCGCTCGCGAGCGACGGCGGGGGACCGGGGCGAAACTGCGCGCCCGCGCTCATGAACCACGGCTTCACCTTCGGCCATTCGCTGGCGGCCGGCAGCGGGGTCATCACATAAACGCCCGCCGTCGTGCGCGGCCTGTAGAGCCCCGCCACACCGGTACCGTCCTGGTCGCGCATGGAGAGGCATTGCGCCCCCGCCTCCCGGCCCAGCGCGATTCCCGCGGCCTTTCCCGGTCCCTCGGGAATCCTTGCGAGGCTCGCCGCGTAGGCCGCCTCGACCGCTTGCGCCTCGCCGGGAAAGAGCTTCACCAGCACCGAGGATGCCGCCGCCGCCGCGGCCGCTTCGGGCGACGTTCCGGCGGGAGCGCGGGTCTTGAACGCATACGGCGCATAACGCTGCTCGACGGCATTGATCGCCTCGAACATCGCCAGGTGCACCATCGCCATGGAGCGCGCGCCGTCGGGTGGCCCCTGCCTCGCGGCCACCACTCTTGCGAGCGCGACCTCGTTCCAATCGAGCACGGTATCGGCGAGGCAAACGCAGGGGAATAGCAGGATTGCAGCGCAGGCAAAGCGCCGGGCGGGAATCATAGGGCCTCCATGTCGGGTCGTTACGTCGGGGTACGATGCCAGTCGCGGCGCGGACGCGCTAGTTCAAAAAGTGAACTTGCATCCGCGAGCGACCCGGGCTACGATTTTCCCCATGAAATCGGGATTCGGCCAGTTCTGCCCCGTCGCGGTGGCGTGCGAGGTGTTCGCGGAGCGCTGGACGCCGATCATCCTGCGCGAGATGTTCGCCGGCTCCCGGCATTTCAACGAGATTCGCCGCGGCGTTCCGCTCATTTCGAGCGCCCTCCTCGTCCAGAGGTTGCGCAGCCTCGAAGGCCACGGCGTGATCGTGCGCGAAGCCCTCCCCGCGGGGCGCGGTCATTCCTATCGCCTGACCGAAGCGGGACGCGAGTTCCACACGGTGATCGAAGGCCTGGGCGCGTGGGGCCAGCGCTGGACGGTGCGCGTCGAGCGCGACAACCTGGATCCGGGCTTCCTCATGTGGAACGTTCGCCGGCGCATCGTCCTCGACCGCGTGCCGCAGCGCCGGGTCGTGGTGCGCTTCAAGTACGGCGGCGTGCCGGCGCGCTACCGCGGGCCGCGTCTTTTCTGGCTCCTCCTCGATCGCGGCAAATCCGATCTGTGCGTGGAGGATCCCGGATTCGATGTCGACCTGTTCGTCGATGCCGATCTCGCGACCATGGCCGGGGTCTGGCTGGGCGACAGCACCTTCGAGGAGGCCCTGCGCTCGGGCAAGGTGAAGCTCACCGGATCGCGGGAGCTTACGCGGGCGTTCCCGTCGTGGCTGATGCTCAGCCACTTCGCCAAGGTGCCGCGGCCGGGGCGGCAAGCGGTCGGCGCGTGAGCGATACCGACAAGGTCTTCGCGGGCTCGATTCCAAAGCTCTACGAGACGTACCTGGTGCCGCTGATTTTCGAGCCCTATGCCGTGGACCTGGTGCACCGGCTCGCATCGCGATCGCCGGCCCGCGTGCTCGAGATCGCGGCCGGCACCGGCGTCGTCACTCGCCAATTGGCCTCCGTGCTTCTGAAGGGCGTGTCGATCGTCGCCACGGATTTGAATCAACCGATGCTGGACGAGGCTCGCGCCGCCGGAACGACGCAGCCCGTGGAATGGCGCCAGGCCGACGCGATGCGGCTTCCCTTCGAGGACGGCGCCTTCGACGCCGTCGTCTGCCAGTTCGGCGTGATGTTCTTTCCCGACAAGGCGAAGGCATTCTCGGAAGCGCGCCGCGTGCTGCGCCCGGGAGGCGTCTACATTTTCAACGCGTGGGATCGGATCGAGGAAAACGAGTTCGCCGATACCGTGACCGCCGCGCTCGAGCCCCTCTTTCCCGGGGATCCGCCGCGATTCATGGCGCGCGTGCCCCATGGATATCACGACCCATCGGTCATCGAGCGCGACCTGGCAGCCGGTGGATTCACGAAGCCCGCCCGCATCGAAACGGTCGCGGCGCGCAGCCGCGCCGCATCCGCCCGCGTGCCCGCGATCGCCTACTGCCAGGGGACGCCGCTGCGAAGCGAGATCGAGGCGCGCGGCGCTGCCCGGCTTGACGAGGCCACCGATGCCGCCGAGAAAGCGCTCGCGCGGCGCTTCGGCGCCGGGCCGGTAGATGGCAAGATCCAGGCGCGCGTCATCGCCATCGAGACCTGAAGATGTCCTGCGAAGAATGCCGCGAGCTGTCGACGCACGCATTCCGCTCGGCCAACGACCTCATCCATGCGCTTCGCCTGGCGACCGAGGAAGTCGATCGCGGTGTGCTGCGCCGCGTGGCCACCGGGGAAAATCTTGCCGCCGCGGCGCAGGAGGCGCTCGACTCCACGGTGGCGAGCGGCGCCCTTCCCAGGAATATCCGCTATCGCTTTCGCTGCGAAATATGCGGCGACCATTTCACGCTGCACGCGGATGGCGCCAGCGCGGAAGGCGGCTGGACGCGCGAGGAGAATCGCCGGGAAAACTTCACCGGGGAATCCTGATCAATACATCTTTCCCCGCGGAGGTTCGCCATGTCCAGGATCGCCCCTTGCCTGTGGTTCGACCACCAAGCCGAGGAGGCCGCGCGCTACTACGTCGGCATCTTCAAGAACGCGAGGATCGGGAAGATCACCCACTACACCGAGGCCGGGCGCGATGTGCACGGAAGGCCCGCGGGCTCGGTCATGGTGGTGGAGTTCGAGCTCGACGGGCAGCGCTTCACCGCCCTCAACGGCGGGCCGCTCTTCAAGTTCAACGAGGCCCTGTCGCTCACGGTCAATTGCGAGACCCAGGCCGAAGTGGATTACTACTGGGACCAGCTGAAAGCCGGTGGCGATGAAAAGGCGCAGGCCTGCGGCTGGCTGAAGGACAAGTACGGCGTCTCGTGGCAGGTCGTGCCGACCATCCTGCCCCAGTTGTACACCGATGCCGACCCGGCGAAATCGTCGCGCGTGATGAACGCGATGCTGCCGATGAAGAAGCTGGACATCGAGAAGCTGAAGAAAGCCGCGGCCGGTTAGCTACCTGCGAACGTCCGCGTAGCCGGGCGTGCGGTCGAACACGATGCGCACATAGGAGCAGACCGGCACGAGCTTCATCCGCTCCTGGCGCGCCCACTGCACCGCGGCCGCCACCAGGCTCCTCGCTTCGCCTCCGCCGCGCAGCTTCGGATCGACCCAGGTGTGGTCCACCATCGCGTCGGCGCCCATCATGCGATAGGTGAGCTCGGCCACGCGCCGGCCGTCGCGCTCGATGAAGAACGCGCCGTGGCGCTCGCCGCTCTCGTGGCGGATTTCCGGGTTGGGACCGCTCATGTAATCTCCTCGCAAGCCATGATCCCCTTGGATCGCGAAAGGAGTGAAAAGATGCCGGCCTACGTGCTCGCCGAAATCGAGGTCACCCGTCCCGAAGGCTACAAGGGTTATACCGCCGTGGTCGGGGAATCCATCCAGAAGTACGGCGGACGATTCCTGGTGCGCGGCGGGGCGGCCCACGCTCTCGAGGGCGATTGGCCCGAGCGCCGCCGCGTGGTCATCGAGTTCCCGTCGGCCGATGCCGCGCGCAAATGGTGGGATTCCGCCGAGTACGCGAAGCCCAAGGAGATGCGCCGCGCCCACAGCAACGGCCGGCTCATTCTCCTGGAGGGCGTGTCATAGCCTTCTTGGCTTCCTCACGCTCCTCGAGGTGGAAACGGTGCATCAGGCGATGGATCACCGGCGCGAACATGACGGCGGCGATCGCGAGCACGGCGAAGCCCGAATACAGCGCGTAGAAGCCGGCGAATAGCTTGCCGCCGGTGGTGCCGGGATTGTGCAGCGGCCCCATCCCCGAGAGGATCATCGCGGCGTCGAGGAAGGAATCGACCAGCCCGAGATCCTCGAACGCGGCGTAGCCCGCCATGCCCACGGCGAGCGAGATCGCGACCAGGATCATGCCCAGCGTGCCGCTCGTGATGAGGCGGCGGCGGAAGACTTCCGGCGGGGCGAGGCGCTCGCGGCGGCGTTCGAACATCATTCGAGACTAACCCAATCGCGCGGCGGCATGAGGATCGCGGCGAGCTTCGCCTCCGGCGTGCCCGGCGCGGGGCTCCAGCCGTAGCGCCATTTCACCGCGGGCGGCAGCGACATGAGGATCGATTCGGCGCGCCCGCCCGATTGCAGGCCGAAATGCGTGCCGCGGTCCCACACCAGGTTGAACTCGACGTAGCGGCCGCGGCGATAGGCCTGGAAATCGCGCTCGCGTTCTCCATGGGCGAGCGCGCGGCGCTTCTCGACGATCGGCACGTACGCGGGAATGAACGCATCGCCCACGGCGCGCATCACCGCGAAGCTCTGGTCGAAGCCGAGCTCGCTGAAGTCGTCGAAGAAGGTGCCGCCGATGCCGCGCGGCTCGTTGCGATGCCCGAGGAAGAAGTACCGGTCGCAGGCTTCCTTGAAGCGTGCATGCAGGCCCGGGAACGGCGCCAGCGCATCGCGGTTGGCGCGATGGAAATGCACGCAGTCCTCTTCGAACGCATAGTAGGGCGTGAGGTCCATGCCGCCGCCGAACCACCAGGTGTCGCCCGCGACGAGATACCTCACGTTCATGTGGACGGTGGGCACGTAGGGATTGCGCGGGTGCAGGACGAGCGACACGCCCATCGCTTCCCACGCGCGGCCGGCGATCTCGGGGCGATGCGCGGAAGCCGATGGCGGAAGCCGGGTGCCGGTCACGTGCGAGAAGCCCACGCCGGCGCGCTCGAAAACCCCGCCCGCCTCGAGGATGCGCGTAACCCCACCGCCACCCTCGGCGCGCGCCCACGGGTCGGCGATGAAGCGCGCGCCGTCGAGCTCCTCGAGGCGCGCCACGATGCGCGCCTGCAGATCGACGAGGTAGGCTCTGACCGCGGTAGTGTCCATGGGTCAGCGGCGGCCAAACGCCCGGTGGCCGATGTCCTTGCGCATCTGCATGCCGTCGAAGCGGATCTTCTCGGCCTCCTCGTAGGCGCGCTCGGCGGCGATCTTCACCTTGTCCCCCAGGGCGGTCACGCACAGCACGCGCCCGCCGTTGGTGACCAACTTGCCGTCTTTCTCGAGGGTAGCGGAATGGAACACGTGGAAATCCTCCCCGTCCTTCGGCAGCCCGCGGATCTCGTCGCCCTTGCGCGGCGTGTCGGGGTAGCCGGCCGCGGCGAGCACCACGCCTACGGCGGCGCGCCGGTCCCATTGGGTTTCGACTTCATCGAGCGTGCCGTCGATGGCGTGCTCGACGATCTCGAAGAAATCGCTCTTCAGCCGCATGAAGATGGGCTGCGTCTCGGGATCCCCGAGGCGGCAGTTGAACTCCACCACGCGCGGCTCGCCCTCGCCGTCGATCATCAGGCCCGCGTAGAGGAAACCGGTGTAGGCGATGCCGTCGGCGGCCATGCCCTTCACCGTGGGATCGATGACCTCGTGCATCACGCGGTTGTGGATTTCCGGCGTGACCACCGGCGCGGGCGAATAGGCGCCCATGCCGCCGGTGTTGGGGCCCCGGTCGCCATCGAAGATGCGCTTGTGGTCCTGGCTCGAGGCGAGCGGCAGCACGTGCCTGCCGTCCACCATGACGATGAAGCTCGCCTCCTCGCCCGCCAGGAATTCCTCGATCACGATGCGATGTCCCGCGTCGCCCAGCTTGTTGCCGGCGAGCATCATGTCGACCGCTTCGTGCGCTTCGCGCGCCGTCGCGGCGACCACCACGCCCTTGCCCGCGGTGAGCCCGTCGGCCTTCACCACGATCGGCGCGCCGTGCCGGTCGATATATGCGTGCGCGGCACTGGCCTCGGTGAAGGTCTCGTGGCGCGCCGTGGGAATGCCGTGGCGGCGCATGAAGCGCTTGGCGAAATCCTTGGACGACTCGAGCTGCGCGGCTTCGCGCGTCGGGCCGAAGATGCGCAACCCCGCGGCGCGGAACGCATCGACGACGCCGGCGGCGAGCGGTGCTTCCGGGCCGACGACGGTGGCGTGGATGTCCTCGCGCCCGGCGAACGCGACGAGATCCGGGATCTCGGCCAGGTCCACGTTGAAGAGCCCGTCCTCGCGCGCCGTGCCCGCGTTGCCCGGCGCCACGTAGACGCGCGAGACCCGGGCAGCCTGCGCGAGGCGCCATGCGATGGCATGCTCGCGGCCGCCGGACCCGATGACGAGGAGCTTCATGCCCGGCTCAATGCCGGAAGTGCCGCATGCCGGTGAAGACCATCGCGATGCCGTGCTCGTCGGCCGCGGCGATCACTTCCTTGTCGCGCACGCTGCCGCCGGGCTGGATCACGGCACGCGCGCCCGCCCGGGCGACCACGTCGAGGCCGTCACGGAAGGGAAAGAAGGCGTCCGAGGCGACCACCGAGCCGCGCAAGGACAAGCCCGCGTTCTTCGCCTTGATCGAGGCGATGCGCGTGGAGTCGACGCGGCTCATCTGGCCAGCGCCCACGCCGAGCGTCATGCCGGCCTTGCAGAACACGATGGCGTTGGACTTCACGAACCTGGCGACGCGGAAGGCGAACACCATGTCGTTCATCTCGGTGCGCGTGGGATCGCGCCGCGTGACGATGCGAAGCCCGGCCACGTCGAAGTCGTCGGAGGTCTGCACCAGGAGCCCGCCCCCCACGCGCTTCATGTCGAAGCGGTTCATGTCCTTTGCGACCTCGATCGCGAGGAGGCGCACGTTCTGCTTGGCGCCCAACACCGCGAGCGCTTCCGGGGCATACGAGGGCGCGATCACCACCTCGACGAACTGCCTGGCTACCGATTCGGCGGTCGCGCCGTCCAGCGGCCGGTTGAAGGCGATGATGCCGCCGAAGGCCGACGTGGGGTCGGTGAGGAACGCGTTACGGTAAGCGGCGAACGCCGTCTCGGCGACGGCGACGCCGCACGGATTGGCGTGCTTCACGATCACGCACGCCGGGACGTCGAAGGTGCGGCAGCATTCCCATGCGGCGTCGGCATCGGCGATGTTGTTGTAGCTCAGCTCCTTGCCCTGCAGCTGCCTGAACCTCGCGAGCGTGCCCTTGGGCGGATCGCGCTCGACGTAGAACGCCGCCGACTGGTGCGGGTTCTCGCCGTAGCGCAGCGGCTGCGCGAGGCGCACCTGCAGGTTGAAGCGCTCCGGGAACTCGCGCGCGACCCCGTCGGGCGAGCGGGCGGTGAGCCAGTTGGAGATCGTGCCGTCGTATTCGGCGGTGTGGCTGAAGGCCTTGGCCGCGAGGCGGAAGCGCTCGTCGAAATCGAGCCTGCCCTTGGCGGCGGCCATCTTCGCCGCGAGCGGCGCGTAATCCGCGGGGTCGGTGACCACGGCGACGAACTCGTGGTTTTTCGCCGCCGCGCGTACCATCGCGGGGCCGCCGATGTCGATGTTCTCGATCGCGTCTTCCAGGGTGCAGCCGGGCTTGGCGACGGTCCGCGCGAAGGGATAGAGGTTCACCACCACCATGTCGATCGGCGCGATGTCGTGCGCCTTCATCGCCTGCACGTGCTCGGGCCTGTCGCGCCGCGCGAGGATGCCGCCGTGCACCTTGGGATGGAGCGTCTTCACGCGGCCCTCCATCATTTCCGGGAAGCCCGTGTAATCGGCGACCTCGGTCACCACCACGCCGTTCAGCTTGAGGAGCTGCGCCGTGCCCCCGGTGGAAAGGATCTGCACGCCGTGGGTGAGGAGCGCCTTGGCGAATTCGACCACGCCCGTCTTGTCGGAAACGCTGATCAGGGCGCGCTGGATTTTTGTCATCTCGTCGTCCCGACTCATTCGTCATCCCGGCGCAGGCCGGGATCCAATCCTGGGCCCCGGGCCTGCGCCGGGGTGACTAGTCGAGTCCGTGCTGCTGCAGCTTCTTCCGGAGCGTATTGCGGTTGAGCCCGAGCAGCTCCGCGGCGCGCGTCTGGTTGCCCTGCGCCTGGAACATCACCACCTCGAGCATCGGCTTCTCGACCGCGGCGACCACCATGTCGTAGATCCCCGAGGCCTTCTCGCCGTCGAGATCCTTGAAGTACTGCCGCATCACCTTGCGCACCGTGAGCGCGAGCTCGTTCTCGCGCGCGGCGTCCGACCTCGCGTCACCGCTGCCTCTACGCTGCAAGCGCCACCTCGTCGTTGTCGTATTCGAGTCGCGCCGATTGCGCGGCGAGCTCGCCGAAGAACGACGCCACGGCGGCGAGCTGCATTTCGGCGGTCTCGAGCGTATTCATTCGCGCCCGGAACACGGCCGAGTTCTTGAGCCCTTTCGTGTACCAGCTGATGTGCTTGCGCGCGACTCGCGTGCCGCGCTCGTAACCGTAAAACCCGTACAGGTCGTGCAAATGGCCGACCAGCACCTCGCGGATCTCCATGACGCCGGGCGCCGGCAGGTGGGTGCCGGTGGCGAGGAAATGCTCGATCTCGCGGAAGATCCAGGGGCGGCCCTGCGCGGCGCGCCCGATCATGACCGCGTCGGCGCCGGTGTATTCGAGGACGAACCTGGCCTTCTCGGGCGTGGAGATGTCGCCATTGGCGACCACCGGGATCGAGACCGACTGCTTCACCGCGCGGATGGTGTCGTATTCCGCGTCGCCCGTGTACATGCAGGCGCGCGTGCGCCCGTGCATGGCCAGCGACTGGATGCCGTGCTCCTCGGCGATCCTGGCGATGCGAAGCGCATTGCGGTTTTCCCGGTTCCAGCCGGTGCGGATCTTCAGCGTGACGGGGACGTTCACCGCGCGCACCACCGCATCCACGATGCGCGCCACGAGCGGCTCGTCCTGCAGCAGCGCGGAGCCCGCGAAGACGTTGCAGATCTTCTTCGCCGGGCAGCCCATGTTGATGTCGATGATGTCGGCGCCGCCGTCGACGTTGTATCTCGCCGCCTCGGCCATCATCGCCGGGTCCGCTCCCGCGATCTGGATCACCTTGGGCTCGACCTCGCCCTCGTGGTTGCCGCGGCGGATGGTCTTCTCGGAGCCCCATAGCAGCGAATTCGAGGCGACCATCTCCGATACCGCCATTGCCGCGCCCATCTTCTTGCAGAGGCTGCGGAAAGGCCGGTCGGTCACGCCCGCCATGGGCGCGACGATCAGGTTGTTCCTGAGTTGGATGGAGCCGATCTTCAAATCTTGATGCGCCGCTATTCTGGTTTGCGTCTCGTGGAGACCCCGGTGAAAAAACCGAGACTGTCGGCGAAGGCGAAGGTGCCTATTTTATACGCGATGCAAATCGCGAGGAAGTTAAATTTCGCACACGCGTGAAGGTGCGTTGCGCGATTGACACAAAAGTCAACCCGCGGGAATCGGGATGCAATCAGGCCTTGCCGTAGCCGCCGCCGCCCGGTGTTTCGATCACGAAAACGTCGCCGGCCGCGACCTGGGTCTCGTCGGCATAGGAAAGCTCGGTGCGCGAACCATCGGCGCGCTCCACCCAGTTGCGCCCGACCGCGCCCGGCGCGCCGCCCGCCATGCCGTAGGGCGGAATTCGCCGATGTCCGGCGAGGATGGCGGCCGTCATCGTTTCGAGGAAGCGTACCCTCCGGGTAGCACCGTTGCCGCCGTGCCATTTTCCGCCGCCGCCGCTGCCGGGGCGGATCTGGTGCGCGTCGATGCGCACCGGGTAGCGCCACTCCAGCACCTCCGGATCGGTGAGGCGCGAGTTGGTCATGTGCGCCTGCACGGTGTCGGTACCGTCGAAGCCCGGCCCCGCGCCGGTGCCGCCCGAGATCGTCTCGTAGTACTGGTAGCGGTCGTTGCCGAAGGTGAAGTTGTTCATGGTGCCGTAGGAGGCGGCCATCAGCCCGAGCGCGCCGTAGAGCGCGTCGGTGAGGCATTGCGACGTCTCGACGTTTCCCGCGACGGTCGCGGCCGGCGGATGCGGGTTCAGCATCGAGCGCTCGGGAATGATCACCGTCAGGGGCTTCAGGCACCCCGCATTGAGCGGGATGTCGTCGTCCACCAGGGTGCGGAACACGTAGAGCACGGCGGCATAGACCACCGCGGAGGGCGCGTTGAAGTTGCTCTCCAGCTGGGCGCTGGTGCCGGTGAAGTCGATGGTGGCGCTCCTCTTGTCGGCGCCGATGGTGATTCTCACCTGGATCGCCGCGCCGTTGTCCATCTCGTAGCTGAACTCGCCGTCCTTCAGCACGCCGATCACGCGCCGCACGCATTCCTCGGCGTTGTCCTGCACGTGGCCCATGTATGCGCGCACCACGTCGAGCCCGAAGTGGGCGACCATGCGCTTCAATTCCTGCACGCCCTTCTCGTTGGCGGCGACCTGCGCGCGCAGGTCCGCGATGTTCTGGTCGGGATTGCGCGCCGGGTAGCGGGCGGCGCCGAGGAGCCGGCGCATCTCGGCTTCGAGCATGTGGCCGTCCTCGACCAGCTTCACGTTGTCGAGGAGGACGCCTTCCTCTTCCACGGTCTTCGAGAAGGGCGGCATCGAGCCCGGGGTGATTCCGCCGATGTCGGCATGGTGGCCCCGGGAGCCCACGTAAAACAGGATCGATTTTTCCTCTTCATCGAAAACCGGGGTGATCACGGTCACATCCGGCAGATGCGTGCCGCCGTTGTACGGATCGTTCAGCACGTAGACGTCGCCCGGCTTCATCCTGCCGGCGTTCTTCGCGATCACCGTCTTGATGCTCTCGCCCATGGAGCCCAGGTGCACCGGCATGTGCGGCGCGTTGGCGATCAGGTTGCCGTCGGCGTCGAAGAGGGCGCACGAGAAGTCGAGCCGCTCCTTGATGTTCACCGAGTACGCGGTCTGCGCGAGGCGCACGCCCATCTGCTCGGCGATCGACATGAAGAGGTTGTTGAAGACTTCCAGCATCACCGGGTCGGCGCTGGTGCCCAGCGCATAGCGCGCGCGCCTCTCCACCACGCGCTCGAGGACGAGATGGTCGAGCTCGGTCACGCGCGCCTCCCATTCGGGCTCGACCACGGTGGTAGCGTTCCTTTCCGCGATGATCGCCGGACCCGGGATGCGCGTCCCGGGCGCGAGGCGCTCGCGCACAAAGACGGGCGTGCGGTGTGCCGTGCCGCCGGTCGTCATCTGCACCTCGGCGACGGGCGCGGGACGGGCGCTGGTCGTGGGGCCCGCGACGATGAGGCCGGGCCCCGCGTCGGAGCGCCCCACCGCCTCGACGGAAACCGCCTCGGCGACCAGAGCGCGATCCGGCATGAGGAAGCTGAAGCGGCTGCGATAGAGGCGCTCGAACTCCTCGCGCATCTGCTTGATGGATCCCAGCGGCACCGCGAGCGAGGTGTCGGTGCCCTCATACTTGAGGTGCACGCGCTTCTCGAGCCTCTCGAAGGCGACGCCCTGCTCGGCGAGCTCGTGCACCGCATGCTCGCCCAGCCTCACGCACTTTTCCTCGATGTCGGTGAGCGCGCCGTCCTCGAGGCGCTTCTCCACCGCCTCCTCGCGCAGCGCGCGCACCTGCGCGAGGCCCATGCCGTACGCCGAGAGCACCCCGGCCAGGGGATGGATGTAGACGCGCCTCATGCCGAGCTCGTCGGCGACCAGGCAGGCGTGCTGCCCGCCGGCGCCCCCGAAGCAGGCGAGCGTGTACTCGGTCACGTCGTGGCCGCGCTGCACCGAGATAAACTTGATCGCGTTTGCCATGTTGGCCACCGCGATGCGGATGAAGCCCTCGGCGACCGCCTCGGGAGATTGCGGCTGGCCGATGGCGGCGGCGATCTCGCCCGCGAGCTGCGCGAATTTCTTGCGCACCACGTCGGCGTCGAGCGCTTCGTTGCCCTTCGGGCCGAACACCTTCGGGAAGAATTCGGGCTGCACCTTGCCGAGCATCACGTTGCAATCGGTGACGGTGAGCGGGCCGCCGCGCCGGTAGCTGGCGGGACCCGGATTCGCGCCCGCCGAATCGGGCCCCACGCGCTGGCGCTGGCCGTCGAAGAAGAGGATCGATCCCCCGCCGGCGGCGATGGTGTGGATCGACATCATCGGCGCGCGCATGCGCACGCCCGCGACCAGCGTCTCGAACTCGCGCTCGAGCTCGCCCGCGTAGTGCGACACGTCGGTCGAGGTGCCGCCCATGTCGAAGCCGATCACCTTCGGAAATCCCGCCGCCTCCGAGGTGCGCACCATGCCGACGATGCCGCCCGCGGGCCCGGAAAGGATCGAGTCCTTGCCCTGGAAGCGGTGGGCGTCGGTTAGGCCGCCGTTGGACTGCATGAACATGAGGCGCGCGCCCGGCAATTCTTCCGCCACCTGGTCGACATATCTCCTCAGGATGGGCGAGAGGTATGCATCGACCACCGTCGTGTCGCCGCGGGAAACCACTTTCATCAACGGCGAGACGGCATGGGACGCCGAGACCTGGTCGAAGCCCACCTCGCGCGCGAGCTCCGCGACCCTCGCCTCGTGCGCCGGATAGCGATAGCCGTGCAGGAAGACGATCGCGATCGAGCGGTAGCCGTCGGCGTGCGCGGCGGCGAGCTCGCGCCTTGCCGCGGCCTCGTCGAGTGGCGTGACCACGTCGCCCCGCGCGCCGACGCGCTCCTCCACCTCCACCACTTTCTTGTAGAGCAGCTCCGGGAGGCGGATGTTGCGCTCGAAGATGCGCGGGCGGTTCTGGTAGGCGATGCGCAGCTGGTCGCGGAAGCCGCGCGTGATGAAGAGCACCGTGCGCTCGCCCTTCCTCTCGAGGAGCGCGTTGGTCGCGACCGTGGTGCCCATCTTCACCGCCTCGATCTTCTCCACCGGGATCGGCGCGCCGGCAGCCACACCCAGGAGCTCGCGGATGCCGGCGATGGCGGCGTCGCGATAACGCTCGGGATTGTCCGAGAGGAGCTTGTGGGTGGCGAGGCTGCCGTCGGGCTTGCGCGCGACCACGTCGGTGAACGTGCCGCCGCGGTCGATCCAGAACTGCCAGGCGCGCTTGGCGGGGATCATCGCTCGCCCGCCGCTTCGCGTAGCCGCGCGCCGAGGGCGGCCGGGACCTGCGTGACGATCGTCACGCCGTGCGCGCGCATGCGCGCGTAGTTTTCCTCGAGCCGGCCTTCGATGGAGCGCCACTGGCGCGCCTCGGTCTCGCGCGCCGCCTCCACCACGGCCTCGCGCAACGCCGCTTCGAGCGCATTCCACTTCGCGGTATTGAGCGTGGCGAAGCTCAACGGCATCGCGTAGCCGATCGCCGTGAAGGTCGCGAAGTGCTCCCAAAGCACATGCCCCGCGCCGCCGTCGCCCGACGAGAGCACGGCATCGATATCGCGCGCCGCGATTCGCGCAGGCAAGTCGGCGAACGATACGACGCTCGCCCGGGCGCCGAGGCGAGCGAAGAGGCGCGCGCCGGTCTCGTCGTAGGTGCGGATCCTGAGCGCCGCGAGATCCTCGACCGAGGTCACCGGGGCGCGCGTCCACAAACCCGAGGGTGGCCATGGCGTCGTGAAGAGGAGCTTCTGGCGGTGCCTTTCGAAAGCCGCTTCGTAGCCGGGCCGCGTGGCCTCGTAGAGCGCGCGCGCGTGGCCGATGCCGTTCGCCGTGAATGGCAGCGTCGAGAGCGCGAAGACCGGCTCGACTTCGCCCAGCGCACCGCTGAACATGTCGGCCATCGCGATCCGGCCCTCGGCCACGGCATGCAGCTGTTCCCGCGAGCCCGGCCCGTGGTCGGCCAGCGCGCGAATGGCAAGCTTGCCGCGCGTCCTTTCGGCGACCAGGCGGCAGAAAAGCGCGTCGCCCTCGCCGGGCAGCGAGCTCGCCGGATATTCGTTGGCGAACTCCCACGCCTCGACGCGCGCGCGGATCTCGATGGCGGACTCCATTCCCCGATTTTGACACGCACCCCGCGCTTTGCTAGGTTCGGCCCCTACCCCAAGGAGAAAACCATGAAGCGCCTGCAGGCCCTCGCCGCCCTTTTCGCCGCCGCCGGCTTCTCGGCCGCCGCCACGGCCCAGACCCAATGGGACATGCCGACACCCTACGCGCCGAGCAACTTCCACACCGAGAACATCAACCAGTTCGCCGCCGACGTCGACAAGGCCACGGGCGGCAAGCTCAAGATCACCGTGCATTCGAACGCCTCGCTCTTCAAGGCGCCCGAGATCAAGCGCGCGGTGCAGGGCGGCCAGGCGCAGATCGGCGAGATCCTCATCTCCGGCTACTCCAACGAGGACCCGGTCTTCGGCGTGGACTCCGTGCCTTTCCTCGCCTCGAGCTACTCCGACGCGGCGAAGCTCTGGAAGGCCTCGAGGAAAGCGCTCGAGGAGCGCTTCGCGAAGCAGGGAATGATGGTGCTCTACTCGGTGCCGTGGCCGCCGCAGGGCATCTACTCGTCCAAGCCGATCAACTCGATCGCCGACCTGAAGGGCATGAAGATGCGCACCTACAACCCGTACACCTCGCGCATCGCCGAGCTCGCCGGCGCGCAACCGGTGACGATTCAAGCAGCCGAGCTCGCGCAGGCGTTCGCCACCGGCGCGGTCAACGCCAACATCACCTCCGGCGCGACCGGCTTCGACACCAAGGCGTGGGAAGTGGTGAAGAACTACTACGACACCCAGGCGTGGCTTCCGAAGAACGTCGTGTTCGTGAACAAGGCGGCATTCGACGCCCTCGACAAGGCGAGCCAGGCGGCGCTGTCGAAGGCCGCGCACGAGGCCGAGGAGCGCGGCTGGAAGATCTCCGAAGAGAAGAACAAGTGGTACCTGGAGCAGATGGCGAAGAACGGCATGAACGTGGCCGCGCCCTCGGCGCAGCTCAAGGCCGATTTCAAGAAGATCGGTGACACCATGACCGCGGAGTGGATGGCGACGGCGGGCCCCGAGGGCAAGGCGATCGTGGACGCTTATCGGAAGTGAGGAAGATCCTCGACGCGATCTACGACGCCGCGGCCTATGCCGCGGCGTTTTTCATGGTGGGGGTGCTCGCCATGGTGCTCGCGAGCGTGGTGGGAAGGCTCGCGGGGTTCAACCTGCGCGGCTCGGACGCCTACGCCGGCTACTGCATGGCGGCGGCGAGCTTCCTCGCGCTCGCGCATACGCTGAAGCGCGGCGAGCACATCCGCGTGACACTCTTCCTCGAGCGTTTCGGCGGGGGGCTGCGCCGCCCGCTGGATCTCTGGTGCCACGCGGCCGGAACGTTCTTCTGCGCCGTGCTCGCCTTCTACAGCGCGCGCCTCGCCTGGCAGTCGCGCGCCTTCCACGACATCTCGCAGGGCAACGACGCCACGCCGCTCTGGATCCCGCAGCTCGCCATGGCGGCGGGCGCGCTCGTGCTGCTGGTCGCGATGGTCGACGACTTCGTCCTGCTCTTGCGCCACCGCGAGCTCGCCACCGCGCCTGCCGACGAGCTGAAGCTCATCGAATAGCGATGGACGTCCTCGTCACCGTCGCGCTCATCGCGCTCCTCTTCGGGCTGCTGGGAAGCGGCCTGTGGATCGGCATCTCGCTCCTCGGCGTGGCGTGGATCGGCATGGAGCTCCTCACCGCGAGGCCGGTAGGCGACGCGATGGCGGTGACGGTGTGGGGCTCGCTTTCCTCGTGGACCCTCACCGCGCTGCCGCTCTTCGTGTGGATGGGCGAGATCCTCTTCCGCACCAAGCTCTCCGAGGACATGTTCAAGGGGCTGGCGCCGTGGCTCTCGCGCCTGCCGGGTCGGCTCCTGCACACCAACATCATCGGCTGCACCATCTTCGCGGCGGTGTCGGGCTCGAGCGCGGCGACCTGCGCCACCATCGGCAAGATGACGCTGCCGGAGCTCAAGCGCCGCGGCTATCCCGAGGACATGACCATCGGCACGCTCGCCGGGGCGGGCACGCTGGGCCTGCTGATACCGCCGTCGATCATCATGATCGTCTACGGGGTGAGCGCGGACGTCTCGATCACGCGGCTCTTCATCGCGGGCGTGGTCCCGGGGCTCCTCCTCGCGGGCCTTTTCATGGGCTATACGATCGCCTGGTCGCTGCTGCATCCCGAGCGCATTCCGCCGCCCGACGCGCATATGACATTTCGCGAGAAGGTCTACGCGTCGCGCCACCTGATTCCCGTGGTCGCCTTGATCGCCCTGGTGCTGGGCTCGATCTACGTGGGCATCGCGACGGCGACGGAAGCCGCGGCGCTCGGGGTGGTGGGCGCCCTCGTCCTATCCGTGATCCAGGGCTCGATGAGCGCGAAGGTCTTCATGGAAAGCCTGATGGGCGCGACGCGCCTCTATTGCATGATCGCCTTGATCCTCGCGGGCGCGGCCTTCCTCACGCTCGCCATGGGCTATATCGGGCTGCCGAGGAAGCTCGCGGAATTCATCACCGGGATGGGGCTCTCGCAGCTCTGGCTCCTCTTCTGGCTCATGGTGTTCTACATCATCCTCGGCTGCTTCCTCGACGGCATCTCGATGGTGGTGCTCCAAGGCCGGCATCGACCTCGTATGGTTCGGGATCTTCATCGTGCTGGTGGTCGAGATGGCGCAGATCACCCCGCCGGTGGGCTTCAACCTCTTCGTGCTGCAGGGCATGACCAAGAAGGACATCACGTGGATCGCGCGGGTGTCGCTGCCGCTTTTCTTCCTGATGGTGGCCGCCGTCGGGCTCATCTACTTCTTTCCCGGCCTGGTGACGTGGCTCCCCGCGCGCATGGCCTAGCGCGGGGCGTGTCAGAATACCTTTTCATGACCCCGCAGGAGGAGCGGAAATGAGCAGCGACAAGACCGTCCGCGACGCATTCCTCGATACCGTGATGAGCCAGCTCGAATCCGGCGACCCGCCCGAGACCCAGGCGACCTACGAGCGCCTCGTGGCCGGGGGCCAAGCTCGCAACCACGCGCTGCAGCTCATCGCCGCGGCGCTGCGCGACGAGACCCATCGCATGCTCTCCGAGAAGAGCCCCTTCGACAACGCTCGCTACGCCGACCTCCTCGCGAAGATCCAGGGCGAGGCCTGAAGCCTTCGCGATGTGCCTGATCGTCGTCGCGTGGCGCGCGCGCGCCGATCTTCCCCTGGTGGTGGCGGCCAATCGCGATGAGTGGCGCGAGCGCGCCGCCGAGCCCCTGCATTGGTGGGCCGAGCACCCCGATCTCCTCGCCGGGCGCGACCTGCAAGCGGGCGGCACCTGGATGGGCATCACGCGCGGCGGACGCTTCGCCGCGGTGACCAACTTTCGCGATCCCTCGGAGAAGCGCTCCACCGCGCGCTCGCGCGGCGCCCTGGTCACCGAATTCCTGCTGGGCACCGATTCGCCGGCGCGCTTCCTGTCGAATCTCTCGGCACGCGAGCACGAATACAACGGCTTCAACCTGATCCTCGGCGACGGCGCGAGCCTCTTCTACTACGGCAGCCGCGAGGGCGAGCCGCGCGCCATCGAGCCGGGCGTGCACGGCTTGTCGAACCATGTTCTCGACGAGCCCTGGCCGAAGGTCGTGCGCGGCCGCGCGCGGATGGAAGCGGCGCTGGAAACGACCGACCCCGCGGCCCCGCTCTTCGAAATGCTCTCGGACACCGCCGTTTCCGCCGACGCGGAGCTCCCCGCGACCGGCGTGGGCATCGACTGGGAGCGGCGCCTGGCGAGCGCGCTCATCACCGGCGCGGACTATGGCACGCGCGCCTCGACCGTTCTGATCGTGTCCGCGAGCGGCGAGGTGGCGCTGGAGGAACGCACGCGCGATGGCGAGGGCCGTGTCGTCGGTATCGCCACGCTGAATTTCAGGGCTGGACGCGGCGTTCTCCTACACGCGGGGGCGTGATCGCCCGACAGGGTCGGCGCGGACCGCGCGCTAGAGTGGTGCGCTCCCTTAACAAATTCGAAGGAGACACCTCATGGTGACTCGCAAACTGTTCTTCGCCGCGATCGCGACCACGTTCGCCGGCTTCGCCCTGCCCTCGTTCGCCGATGACATCTACGTCACGGTGGATCCACCCGCGCGCCGCGTGGAAAGGTACGAGATGCGTCCCGGCCAAGTCTGGGTCCCGGGTGTCTGGATGTGGAACAACGGCAAGCACGAGTGGCGGGCCGGCCACTATGTCGCCGAGCGCAAGGGCTATCGCTACGCGCCCGACCGCTGGGTCATGCACGATGAAGGCAGGTGGGCCTACCAGCGCGGCGGCTGGAATCGCGACAGCGACGGCGACGGGGTTCCCGACCGCCTGGACCGCGCGCCGAACAACCCGAACCGCCAGTAGACCGCATCGGCAGCCTCACGGCGAACGGCGCAGGGTTTTCCCTGCGCCGTTTTTCCTGGCCGTTGGCGTGAAGGCTCAGCGTCGCGCCGGCATCGGCCCGACGACGATGCGCCGCTCGCGCAGGAAGCGCGCCTTCGCTTCGCGAATCGCGCTCGCCCCGTCGGGCCCGGCAAAGCCCGGCACCAGCATCGCGTAACGCTCGCCTTCGGCGTTGCGCTCGGCGAGCTCCACCACGCCGAAGAGCCCGGCGCTCGCATAGCCCGCCGGATCCTGGCGCGCGAGGTACGCGAGGATCGAGCGCGCGTCGGGCATGAAGCCCACGAAATAGGCGGTTCGCATCAACGTGAAGCCCGAGCGCGGCAGCGACGCGAGAACGCGCGCCACCGCTTTGCGATCGATCGCGGGCGGCGCCCGGCCCACCGAGGCTCCTCCTTCCATCATTCGATAAAGCGGCGCGAGGTCGATCGTGTCGTCCTGCGCGCCGCCCCCGCCGAAATAGAGCGCCAGGGCGGCGCCGGCGATATCCTCGGGGCCGAGCGTTGCGCTGAAGGTCTTGCCGGTCGCCAGGAACTCCACCTGGGCGGCGAGCCAGCGCTCGACCCAACGCTGCATGGCCTCTTCCTGCCGCGGCTCGGTGTTGCCGCGGCGTCTTGCCTCGTCCGCGGCAGGCGTGCGGTGCAGCGCGAGCAACTTGCGGTACTGCGCGAGGGCCGCCTTGGCGTCGTCCAGATCGAACTGCAGCGTGTCGGCGACGCCGAAGGCGCCGAGCCCGCCGCCGCCGGCGTCCGCGGCCGAGTACAGCACGAGCGCCTCGCGCGGGCGCTTGAGACGAAAGCGCACAAAATGCGCGAGCGCCAGGGACTCGCTGGCGACGTCGCTCAGGCGCACGGGCTCGCCCAGCTCGCGTGCATAGTCGCGCGCATCGCGCTCGACGGCCGCGATGTAGTCGCGCATGGCGGCGACGTAGCGCTCGGGGTCGGAGGCGCGCAGCTTCACCGCCTCGGCCTTCGCCCTGGCGAGCGGCGCGCGCCGTCCCTCGAATTGCAGCGCAACCTCGCGCCGGCGCCTCTCGGCGAAGTGCTTGCCGGGATCGGCGATCTTTTCATCGAGCAGCTTGCTTGCGTATTGATATTGCCCGTCGTTCAGGCGCCCCTGGCCCTTGAGACGCTCCACCTCCGCGCGCGCCTTGCTCCACACCTCGGGCGAATCGGTCGCGACGAGCGCCTCGAGGCCGGCGGGATACTTCTCGCCGAGAATCGCGAGCGCGTCGGGCACCGCGGCGAGGTCCTTGCGCACACTGAGCCAGGTGAGCGAGTAGCCGCGCACATCCTCGGGCAATGCTGCGCGGAACTTCGCGTAGGGCAGTGGCACGCTCGCCGGGAGCTGGGCGACGTGCCCCATCAGGAAATTCCGGTCCTCGATCGCCGTGGCGCCGACGGCTTCCGTGCGCATCGCGGCGAGGCGCGCGAGCACCGCGTCGATCGCCTCCGGCGTCGCGATGTCGACGAGCGCCACGCTCGCGGTGCGCGCCAGCCAGCGATCCGGATCGCGCTGGTACTTGTCGATCACCGGAATGGCGGGCGCATAGCGGCGCCGGCCGAGGAAGCCCACGATCGGCTTCAGGTCCTCCATCTCGGGCGGGTCGCGCGCCTTCAGCCACTCGAGAAGCGGCGCCTCGATGCCCGTGAGGCTCGTCCTCAGCACCGCGTCGCGAATCGGATAGGTCGAGCGGCGCACGTTCCCCGAGCGCCACTCTGCGAACATCAGGTCGAAGAGCTCGCGCGTCTGGTAGGGCGTCCAGTTGGACGTGCACAACGTGAGCAACGCGGGGCCCATCACGGGGTCGCCGTAGTGCCTGATGATCAGCGCCTCGATCGCCGGCGGCAGCGGCCGCGAAGGCTGTCCGGCAGTGGCGTTGCGCCAGCCGCGCTCGTAGGCCTCGAAAAGATCGACGTTACGCGCCGCGACGATGGTCTCCAGGCCCTCGACGCTCTGCTCGCGCCCGAGGCGCGTGGCGAGCTCCTTCGCCTGCGCATTGGGGTTCGCGGGCGGCGCGGCAGCCTCACCCTGGGCGAACGCGGTGGCCAGCGCCAGCGCCGCCAGAAGAATCGCGCGCTTCAAGGATTCTTCTCCACCACGCGCAGCGCGCGCGACTGCAGGTGACGGCGCGCCGCCGCGGCGAGCGGAGTCGGGTCGCCCGTGGAGGCAATGCCCGGCAACGCCTCGGCCACGCCGTTGCGCGCGGCCTCCTCGCCTCCCGCGGCGCCGCGCGCCTCGTGGTGCGCGACCGTGCCCAGCGCAATCGTAGTCCAGTAGCCGCTCGGGTCATGGCGCGCGAGCTCGCGCAGGATCGCATTCGCGTCGGGCAGCGCGCTGATATGGCGCAGGGTCACGATGAGCGCCAAGCGCGACGGGGGCACCGCGGCGAGCCGTGAGCCGAGATCCTTGCGATCGATGGACGCGAGACCTGCATTCGCCGGCGCCGCCGGCGCCTGGATGCCGAAGCCACCGGCGCTCGCGAATCCCGCCCGTGGCGCATAGGCCTGCGGCGAGCCCCAATCCGGAAAGTCCTCCAGGGCCACGCGCGCCCATACCCACATCGATTCCCAGAAGCCGCCGATCACCTCCTCGGGGACGCGACCCTGGAACGCCGTCCCGGTCCGGAGGAATTCGATCTCCTGCGCGAGCCACGCCTTCCAGAATTCGTTCATGGCGTCGCCGGGCCTCGCGTACGGCGTGAAACGCCGGCCGCGCTCGGAAGCCGTGTGCAGCGCGAGCTCGTAGGCACGAAGCGCGTTCGGCTTGTCGCGCAGCTCGAGCTGGTAGGTGTCGGCGAGCGCAACCTGCCCGTAGAGGTCGCGGCCCTTCGCGGCCTTCTCCAGGAAGCCCACGGCGCGGGATGGATCCCGCAAGCGGAAGCGCGTCATGGCGCCGAGCCGCCCATACGCGCTGGCGATGTCGTAATCGACGCCCTCATCCGCGAGCTGCGCCGCGATCTCTTCCTGCTTGCCGAGGTAGCGCGCCTGCTCTTCGACATAGCGCGGCAGGTCCGAGCGCGCAAGAGGCGCGATCTGCGCTGCGCCCGGGACGAGGGCATCGCGCCGCTTGGCGAACGCCTCGAACACTTCGCGACCCTTGATTCTGGCCATCACCACGTCGGGATCGGCCATGATCGGGTCGAGCTTGCGCCGCGCGGCGGCGTAGGACGGTTCCGGAATGCGGCCCGCGCGTTTCAGCCGCTCGACCTCCGCGTTCGCCTGGCGCCACACGTCGATCGAGGGATACGCGAGGAGGTCATCGAGCACTGCGTTGTATTGCGGCGCGCCGGTGGGCGCCGCATAGCTCGCTTCGAGCGCGGCCAGGAGGAGCGGGACCGCGCCCGGATATTTGCGGCGCGCGAGGAAGTCGACCGCGGGGTTGAGCTGGGCGGCGCGCACCGGAAAGCGCGGCGCCGTGCGCAGCAACGGTTCGTCCACGCCGGCCTGATCCGTTCGCAGGATCTCCCCGAAGGACGGCTCCGCGCTCTGGTAGGTCGCCTGGATGCGCGCGTAGTGCAGGTCGAAGAGCGCGCGCGTCGCATAGCGCGGAGTGAACGCGCGCAAGGCGGCGCCGACGCTCGCGTCGGCAAAGTGCTTCACCACCAGCGCCTCGATCGCTGGTGGCATGGCATCGAGGCGTGCGACGCGCATGCCGGAGTCGAACGCCTGCACCAGGGCCGGATCGCCGATGGCGATGATGCGCTCGAGCGCGGAGGCGTCCGCCGCCTTGCCGGATTCGGTCGCGGCCGACGCCGACATGCCCGACATCAGGAGCCGCTTCTCCGCGTCGCTGAGGGGCGCCGCGCCCGCGAACACGAAGGCGCAGGCGCACGCGGCGAAGGTCGCGCGTCTTCGCGGCGCGCTCATCGGATCGGCTCGATCGCGAATCCGCTCACGCTCGGCTTCTCGCCCGGGCCGCCCGGCTGAGAAACGCCGACGCCCTGCACCGCGCTGCGCGCGCTGCCGCTGCCGACCGCCACGACGCGCACGATGCGGGTGCCCTCCTCGTCATCGGTCGGTTGCGCGAGGTAGGCCTTGGGCAGGTAGGCGGCGACGTCCGAGCCTTCGCCGTAGCAGATGCCTTCGCGTAAGTCGGGCGTGAGGTCCTTGCATTGCTGGGCGAGGATCGAAAGGAGCGGCCATTGCAATGCAAGCATCGCTTGGCGCTCGCCGCCGGCCAGCGCGGAATCGGCATCGCGTTTCCAGGCGCGCAGCTCGGCGAGGAGCGCGTCGCGGCCCGGGGGCAGTCTCTCCACCGCAACGACGCCACCCTTTTCCTCCCAGCGCACTGCGGCGCTGCGCCGGTAGCCGGGCGCGTACACGCGCACCATCGGCGCCGCGTCCGTTGCGACCTCCCATCCCGCGATGGCCGGCCCGGGCAGGCGCCACGGCGAGACGTAGAACTGCGAATCCGACCCATCGCTGCGCGCGCGTATGTCCTGCACCACGCGCAAGGCACCCGGCGTGGCGTCGCTGCGGCGCAGCGTCCATGCGATCGACACGACGGCACCTCGCACCGGCTCGCGGGTGCGCGCATCCACGATGGCGCCCTTTCCGGAGCGCCCGAAGAGCGTATGCGCGCCGAGAACGCCCGCACCGTCTTCGCCGAGGCGCGCCTTCTCGCGATGCAACGCGAGGATCATGCGCGGCATGGCCTTCCAATTCTCGCTCTCGTGGCGCCACGCGAGGCCGCGGCCGGCGCGCGCGTACGGGCTTTCGCCCGGGTGGGCGCCCTGGATGCGCAGGATCGCCGCGGCATAATCCTTCGGCGCGCCCGTGAATCGCTTCAGGCGGATCGCGCCCTCGGCCCGGGCATCGCGCTCGAGCGGCTCGTAGCCGGGCTTGAACGCGATGAGGCTCGGCTCGTTGTCGGCGAGCTTTCCGCCGGCGCGCGTGACCGGCCCCCAACCCGCGATCGCGAAGCGGCCGTTACGATCGGTCAGCGCCTCGCCGACGTGCACCGCATCGCCGGAGAAGGAATAGCCGCTGCCATGCAAGGCCGGATGGAAATCGAGCCAGTTCCAACGCGCGACCACGATGGCGCCTTCCAGCGGCTGGGCGGTTGCATCGTCGAGCACCTCGCCGCGCAGCTGCGCGGAGAAGTAGGCGCGCGGCGGCGACTGCGCCGCGACCTGCGCGCAAATCCAGCATGACCCGAGCGCCGCCGCGAGGAACCGCGATGCGGTGCCGCGGCGGCTCATCGAACGGGCACCGCGCGCAATCCGTGCGACTCCATGAAGCGCTGCGCCGCCACCGAGAGCGCGCGCGGAGTCTCTTCCGCCGTCATTCCGGGAAGCAGCTCCGCCGACTCGTTGCGCACCGCCTCGTCCTGCCATCCGTTGCCCATGTGGTCCAGCCGGAAGACCGTCCCGAAGACGCAGGCGCTCCAGTAGCCGCTCGGATCGTTGTTGGCGAAGTAGTCGATGATCGCATCGGCGTCCGGCAACGCGCTCGCGTGGCGGATCGCCATCATGAGCGCGAGCCGCGAGGGCGGCAGTGCGTCGAGCCGCGCGGCGAGCGTGGCATTGCGCGATTCCCTGAGGTTGCCACGCGCCGCGGACCAGGTGCCTCCGACCGGTCGCCCTCGCGCGTCCGTGGCCCCGCGCGAATTCGGGATGCGGAACTCGGGCGCGAAGACCCCGGTGACGTGGACGGACTTGTTCAGCATGACCTCGAAGAATCCCGCCACCTCGGCCTCGCCGATCATGCCGCGAAAGGCGAGACCATCGCGCAGGTACGCGATCTCGCCCGCGAGCCAGGCTTGCCACCAGGCGTTCACCGGCGTGCCGGGCGCCTCGTAAAGCGACCAGCGGTCGCGTCGCGTCGGATTCCTCGCCTCGGCCAGCGCCGTGCGATAGGCCTCCACCGCCGCCGGGCGGTTCTTCAGGTCGAATTGGTAGGTATCGGCGAGCGCGACCTGCGCGAGATCGTTTCCCACGGCGG